>Ga0129311_1000004_pt1 | contig 259332 bp, 238 predicted proteins | sample Go1ome_FD_94435 | JGI IMG/M metagenome (GOLD analysis project Ga0129311, IMG submission 94435) | Western lowland gorrila individual fecal microbial communities from Wisconsin, USA - Go1022B metagenome | ecosystem: Host-associated > Mammals > Digestive system > Large intestine > Fecal | place... | reverse complement strand
TTCATACCACTTGTTTTCCAAAGCACCTCGTGGGTGCTTACTTCGTTATGCAATTATCAAGGTTCGATGCAACTAGCGTTTACGCTACATTTTTCCTGTTGACTTTTAATAGTTAGTCTTTCCTTAGTTTTTGTTTTCCTTTTGCGTATCTCGACTTATGCATATATTCCTCCTGATGCATAAAGGATGCGCCCAAACTCATTATAGCTCGGGCGCACCTCTTTAGCAGTCCCTTAATTAGTACGGTTCCCTTATACCGAGTACGAGTTGTAGAGGAATTCTTCGAAGGGCTTACGCTTTATGAGCCTCTTACTGCCGTTCCATAACACGTATGGGCAGTTCTCATCGTTGGTAAGTTCCCTCATCTTACATACCCCGATGTTGAAGTATGCTGATGCTTCTTCCAGTGTCAGTAATGACTTCTGTGATAATGCGATTTTGTCTTTCATAGTCTTATCCTCTCATTCTGTTTATTAGTGTTGTATCAATGGTTGTTTTAAGTTCCTCAAGATCATCGATGCACTTTAGCAGGCTTGCTCCGGGAGTAATGCCGAGCACATTCATTTTCTTTGCTATCTGGTTTAAGTTGGTGCCGATCCTCCTGAGTTCCCATACCATCGCATGCTCTTCCTCTGTGGGAGCCATACCGACCTTGTGAACTCTCATTACTCTTCTGCCGTACTCTCCTACAGATAATCCTGCTGCCTTTGCCTTGCCTCTGATATCATCAAGTTCCTCTTGGGTAACGTAGATATAGAGTCGAAGCGGTCTTTTTCTGTTCCTTGGTTTTTCCATTTGATTCCTCCTGTCGGTTTTTTCAGTGAACGTGCATTCGGAATGTCATCTGGTTTAGCAAGCAACGCATGTGAACGATCACATGCAGATTGCTTGTTAGGGGACGACCCCTAATACCCCGATTTGATTCCGGCGAATGCCATCAGGTTCGGACCAGCAATCCGATTGCCTGATGGTTTTATGCAGTTGTCAATGTTCACGAAGGGAATCTTGAACAACTCCCTTCACTAACTAGGAATGGGAGACCCTGTTTTTGGGGGAGCAGATTACACAAATCTTCAATAACCCTTCATACATATCGACAAAGGCACCAGGTTTTATGGGGTATACGGGGCGAAAACGGGAATTGTAATATTACAATTGGTATAATGAAGATTCAAAGTGAAGGATTGTTAGCGAAAGAAGAATGTTGAGTTGAATAATGATTAAGTTGAGCAGGAATCTATCTAAGTCTGTATTAGCCTTCGTGGCTTCCGTTGTTGTCGTGGGCACCTTTATTCCGGCAGTAACCGTAAGAGCGAATTCCGGTCCCACTGAATGGTGGTACGGAAACGAAGGCGAAGGACCGAGGCCGGAGGACTCTGACTGTCCTCTCGAGGTAATATCTGAAACTTTGACGTTTGATATTCCGGATTTGCTGCCACCTAATATCTATAGCTGGACCGAAGATACAATTACAAGATACGATAGTCATGTAACCGCCGAGTATACTTTTTATAATCCGACCGATGAAACGATCACGGCCAATCTGGTATTCCCTTTCAGTATTTTCCCATATACCCAGAATCTTGAGTTTGCGACCGTACTTGATGACAGATACAACATCACCGTGGATGGACAGGCAGTCGAGAGGACTGTAATGACAACCTATCTCGAGCCTGGTGTGGAATTTGATGCGAGGACCATGATGCCGGAACAGATTAACGATGATGATTATCTTGAAGACGATTACTATTACCCGGATATGCCTGTTGTCAGGTATACAATTGACCATAACCTACTTCAACAGGATGAGAATCATCGGTTTACAGTTTATTTAGATCCTGCCGGTAGGGAAGAAGATAGGGTATATTATGTCCCATATAGATTCCGCGATTATTTGCAGCTCCCGGATAGCGATCCTCAAAAAAGCAGGGATATGATAAGTATATATGCTGATGATGGTTGTGATCTGGTATTCTACGTGATCGGCACTGACAATGATATAGATGTGCGCTTGTCCTTAACCGGAGAACCTATTGAGCCTGTAATAAGGGAAACGACGACATTCGAAGATTTGCTGTTGTCCAGTCGGCCGGACGGATTGAATGTATCGGACACAACCTGGTATAACCTCACACTTGAACGGATTAATGCAAATCCTTTTTGGTCCGAGTTCAATGAATATATACTGTATGACAATTCCTATGGGGGTATTCAAGCCTGCTCACGCCTCAGGGAACTTTCCTCCGATGGTATTGTTATACGCTAACGGTTCAACCGGGACAAACTGTAGTAAACCGCGTCGAAGCTCCGCTTTATCCTGATATATGTGATGAAAACTCCTACATATCAAGTACAACGTATGATTATGAATATCTCTTAAGTCCTGCTTTATTGTGGGCTGACTTCGGCGAGCTTAATATCAGAATCAATACACCTTATGAGCTTAAGAATTTTTCACTTTCTGGCATGACAGAAGTCGAAGGCGGATATGAAGGTCATTTCGACGGTCTTCCGAATTCGGAATTCACTTTCAGTATCGTTCAGAAGGATGCTGTGGGGAATGCATTTGGGGCTTTCATTTTGCTTATCGGCGTGTTTTTCCAATTCGGCTGGATCATAGTTGCCGGCACTATTATATTGATAATCATCATCCGTTTATGTAATTCCAAGAATTAAAAGCAGCCGCCATCTCCGCCTTAAAACGAACCAGTAAATATGAACGGGGAAACCAAGATATTGAGCAAAGAGAACAATTATATTGAAAGTTGTGATGAATTAGGTCTTCCTACTTGCGATCAGATAACTGATTAAGTTTTGGGATAGACACTTGCTAATTATTGCAATTCAATTATCCTTTATTGATGGAGTGCATTAAATGAAGAGATCACGAATTCTATTGGTATGTACAATTCCCATTAGTTTATTTATTACAATGTCATTGAGTGCTTGTTCTTTAGATGCTCAGCACGAGATAGTATTATCTTCTGAAACGGCAGAGTTTATTGACGAATCATTTACGACTATTTCTTCATCGCGTTACTCTTCCGATGTCTCATCTTTGGATATAGAGCTAACTTTTGATGAGGTTTTATATGCATGGAGCGATTATTTTAATGTTGATATAGCTTCTCAAGTGGACGATGAATCAGGGTGTGCGTCATTTACGAGACATGATTGCGGCATTCGTTATGATACAGACTATCAGGCTACCATAGAGAATTTGGAACAGATCACTGACGAAGATGGTTGTGCTATGATTGCCCCCACAGAGTCTTCTTATCATATTGTTCGAAGATTATATGTTGCAGGGTTTATTGTATGTGAATATGAAGATGAAGAATGGGCCCGTCTTGCATATAGTGAAAGAATATCCAATATAGATGGGAGAGAAACTATGGATAGTGACAGTTCAAATGGATTTAGTTGTATTATCAGTGGTCCGTCGGAGGACTCTTTAAATGTGACATATTATTGTTATAACTGCGCATTTTATTATACTTACGAAGTTGATAGTTCAAATGATGATTACAGCATTTATCAGGATTTATGTGATTCTATTGGGTTACCGACAAGTGATGTCATGACACAGATCGTACTGGGGGATAGTGGGGACTGATTTTATATTTTCTGCTTTTTTAGCTGGCTTCTGAAAGAAATGAACAACGACCGGGGTATTCACTCCGGTCGTTGATGTTGGGCGCATTCTTTTTCAATTTGTCGTAAATTTGTCGTAAGCACTGTTTTTGCCTCCAAGGAGCAAACCTCGAAACGACTGAATTTACTGCGTTTGCGCTGTTTGTATAATAACTTTGGTGGAGACGGGGAGGATCGAACTCCTGACCTCTGCAATGCGAATGCAACGCTCTCCCAGCTGAGCTACGCCCCCATAGCAAATATATTGTATCACAAGGAATCAACAACAGTGCTGATAAATAATCAGCCCAGGAAATCTATAATATCCTGAAGTTTTTCCCCGGCGAGTTTTCTTCCGGTGTCGTAGACACGCTGAAGCTCGTCGGGGTTCTTCTCGAGAGGCGAGATATTAAGAGCTTCCGGCGGACGTAATACGAAAGCCGAGCCCTCATCCTCGCGCACTTTAACGTATGCTTTCTGAGCGTTGTACATGGCAGGACGGTCTTTCAGCGCCTGAACGAGCTTAGGATACTTGTGTAATGCGGCTGCGATAGCCTTGAAGGCTTTGTACTGATGTTTGGTATAGGTTTCCGGCTGCGTGAGGATAACGAGGTTTCTTGTGCAGCCCTGCTTCTCCATAAATTCGAGTGGGATGGAATCGGTGACGCCTCCGTCGAGAAGCTTCTGCCCGTTGATGTCTACGACTCTTGATGCGATCGGCATGGATGCGGATGCTCGGATCCATTCCATATCTTCCTCGCGGCCGTCTTTAAGAAGATGGTAGACCGGAAGTCCCGTTACAACATCCGTCGCTACTGCATAGAACTCCATCGGGTCCTCTGCGAAAGCCTTCTTGTCAAAAACATCGAGCTCGTCCGGAAGCTTGTGGTAACAAAAATCCGCCCCGTAAAGATCGCCCGTAAACAGCAGGGAGCGGTAGCTTTTATATCTCCAGTTGTCCGCGTATTCTTTGTTGTATCTTACGGCACGCCCTATCTGGTGCGACTTGTAATTACATCCGAAAGCGGCACCCGCGGAAACACCGGCAGCCTTGTCGAAAACAATCCCGTTTTCCATGAGCACATCAAGTATGCCCGCAGTAAAAAGACCGCGCATAGCGCCGCCTTCGAGAACCAGTCCTTTGAGTCCCATTATCAGTCATGCGATTAATCATACTGGCATGGGCTGTAATTGACAATGCCTTTGGGCATCCTTATAATTACTTTTATTATGAAGATTTCAAAGAAAACAGTATCTGTCATCCTTTCCGCGGCACTTATGCTGCCTGCTGTTTCCTGCGCGAATGAGCCTGCCGGACGCGAAGATGACGGGAAATTTAACATAGTTACATCTTTTTACCCGATGCAGATCCTGGTTATGAATGTAGCCGGAGGGATCGACGGGGTCACTGTCGAGTGCATGTCGGATCCCAATATCGGATGCATACATGATCATGTCTTTACCACGGATGATTTAAGAAAAGTCGAGGATGCCGATGTCTATGTGGAGAACGGTCTGGAACTCGAGACTTTTAACGATCAGCTCCTGAACGCCTATCCTGATCTTACGATCATCGAGGCTGCTTCCGATGTTACGGATGCTCCCGAAGATGAGGGAGAAGTCAACGGTCACGTCTGGACGAGCATCGACGATTACATCATCGAGATAAGAACCGTAAGTGCAGCATTAAGCGAAGCCGATCCCGAGCATGCTTCGGAATATGAAGCCAACGCTGAAGAGTATATCGGTAAGATAGAGCAGTTAAGATCCGGGTATGAAGATCAGATTGCCGCTGCTGAAGGCATGAGTGTGCTTGTCGTAGACGAGACACTGCCTTCTTTCTGTGAGTGGCTCGGGCTTGATTACAGGGTGGTTGAGACTGACCATGAGCAGTCCGCTCTTTCCGCAGGTGACATCGCCGATATTATCGACTGGATGAACGGAAACGGTGTAACGGTTATATTCGTAAGCGCTGACAGTGATGCAGGAATCGCAGATTCGATCGCTTCTGAGATAGGCGGTTCGATCTTCGAGTTCGACACATGCATGACCGGTGAGGTCTATGCCGACGCATATCTCGATCAGATGGGCAACAACCTCGAATTACTGCAGTATCTGGGATAACAACAAATGTCTGAACACGCGCACAAACTTAAGGATTCCTGCCACGAGCACTGTCATTGCATTAAGATCAATGATTTAAGCGTCAGCTTCGGCGATGAGAAGGTGCTCGATGACGTAAGCCTGCACATGCACTGCGGCGAGCTTACGGTCATTATAGGTCAGAACGGTGCGGGTAAGTCCACGCTTCTTCGTGCAATCCTCGGACAGATCCCTCATGAAGGTAATATCGAGTTCAAGGAGACAAAGACCGGCAACATAAGCAATGTTATGAAAATCGGATATGTTCCGCAGACGCTTAATATCGAGCGCGAACTGCCGATGACTGTATACGATCTTTTCGCGACATTTATCTCGAAGTATCCCGTGTGGCTTCCGAAGAACAGGAAGCTCTACGCGAAGATAAGAGAGCAGCTTAAGCTGTTCTCCGTAGAGGACTGTATCGACAAGCAGGTAGGTAAGCTCTCGGGAGGTCAATTGCAGCGCGTGATGCTGTCGATCGCGGTAACGCCCATGCCGGACCTTCTTATCCTTGACGAGCCCGTATCCGGTATCGACGAGAATGGCGTAAGGGATTTCTACAGACTTGTAGACGAGATGAAGCATAAGCATGACCTGGCTGTGCTCCTCGTATCGCATGATCTCGAACTCGTTCGTAAGTATGCTGACAAAGTCGTTCTTCTGGATAACACCATACTGTGTCAGGGAACACCTTCTGAGGTGTTTGAGAACGACAGCTTTAAGAAAGTATTCGGAGGAGGTGTGCTGTAATGGATTTTCTTGAGTATGCCTTCATGCGTAATGCGCTCCTCGCGATCCTGATCTCTTCGCCTATCTTTGCGCTGCTCGGAACTTTGGTAGTAAATAAGAAGATGGCGTTCTTCTCAGATGCGATAGGACACTCGGCTTTATGCGGCATTGCGGTAGGTGTGGTGTTCGGTTTCACGAGCAGATCGGTATCCATGGTTATCTTCGCGATACTTTTCTCGGTTTTGTTGAACTTCGTTAAGGACCGCACAACTTACGGCGCGGATACCATCATAAGTGTTTTCGCTTCGGTGGCGATGTCCCTGGGTCTTGTCCTGTTAAGCAGGGGAGGAACATTCAACAAGTATTCGTCATATCTGGTAGGCGATATCCTGAGTATCACACAGACGGAGATCATCTCGCTCGCGGTGTGTCTGGTGCTGGTTATCGTCTTCTGGCTGTTCTCGTACAACGCACTTTCATCCGATAACCTTAACCGCGATCTTGCCAGGAGCAAGGGCATTAACGGTAAGCTGTATGATTATATCTTCTCGGCTTTCATCGCGGTCGTTATCATGTTCTCGATAAGATGGATAGGAATCCTTCTTATCAATTCGCTGATCATTCTTCCTGCGGCTGCAAGCCGTAATATCTCCCGCAACACACGTGCATACCATCTGTGGTCCGTTATCTTCTCTGTGGCTGCGGGTATCGCGGGAATACTCGTGTCGTACTACACGGGAGCTCCTTCGGGACCGATGATAGTGCTTCTGCTCGGAGGAACATTCTTTATAACATTTACAGTTCATTCTTTCGGCAAGGAATAAGGATATGAAGGTTCTCGAGAAGTACAATATCGAGCCGGTTAAGATGCTGTGGATGATAGTCGCAGGCGTCGTATCCGCATTCGGTATCACGTGTTTTCTGTCGCCCATGCATCTATATGACAGCGGCATCGCCGGAACGTCGCTTCTCCTGTCGCAGCTGACACCCCCGTGGTTCAGTCTGTCGCTGTTCCTTGTGATACTTAATGTTCCGCTGATGCTCTACGGTCTTAAGAAACAGGGTGTGGCTTTCACGGTCTATTCGGTATTCGCGGTAGTGGTCTATTCGGTAACCGCACTGATCATCGAATATGAGACGAATCTTGAGTCCGGTTCGCCGATCGCGGGTACGGATATTCTTCTGTGTGCGGTATTCGGCGGACTCATATGCGGCGCCGGATCGGGAATTGCCGTAAGAAACGGCGGAGCCATAGACGGAATCGAAGTAATGGCTGTTATATTCGCGAAGTCCCTGAACCTTACCGTAGGTACGTTCATGATGATCTACAACATCTGTCTGTATATTATCTGCGGCTTGATCTTCCAAAGCTGGGTCCTGCCTTTATATTCAATAGTTACTTATTATGTAGCGCTTAATACGATCGACTTTATCGCAGAAGGTCTCGACAGATCCAAGTCTGTCATGATCATTACCGAGAAGGGCGATGAAGTATCCAAGGTGCTGATGAAAGAATTCGGTTCCGGTACGACGATAATACCTGCCAAGGGAGGCTTCACTTCCAAGGAGAGAACTGTCGTTTATTTTGTCGTTAACAGGTTCCAGATCGCACGTATGAGACAGCTCGTTCACAGGGCAGATCCTCATGCATATTTGACTATCTCGGAAGTAGCTGACATCTATAAGTTTGAACAAGGGCAAACAGGCAATAAATAAGGGTTTTTACCGCATTTTTTCGCCAATTTGCCAAAAGCCACGCACCCCCTTGCGATGCTATAATTTACACGTGGCATTTTTCGCCTGATCTATCTAATTTTCGATTGTATTTTTATCATAAAGAAAGAGGACAGAGTATGAGCTTTTCGAAGGGAGAAACTGTAGTTTACGGTGGCAGCGGTGTATGCGAGATCGACGATATCAAGGATGTGCGTTTTTATCATGAGCGTCCCCAGAAGTATTACATACTGAAGCCCCTGTTTGTTAATCAGGCTCAGGTCGTATACGTTCCCTGCAACAACGAGAAGCTTACTTCCAAGATAAAGCCCGTTATCACCAAGAAGGAAGCACTGGATCTTATCCACAGCATTGACGATAATTCCGTAGAGTGGATCGAGGACAGAAATGCGCGCAAGGAGATGTTTAACGGACTCCTCAGTAGCGGCGACCGTAAGAATATCATTAATCTTATAAGCACTATCTGTGCCAAGAGGAAGATGCTCGAGGAAGAGGGCAAGAGCCTTAATCAGCAGGACGAGAAGATCCTTACGGATGCACAGAGACGTATGGACGCAGAGTTCGCAGTAGCTCTCGGTATCGATCTGCACGAGATCCCCGAGTTTATAGAAGAAGAGAAAGCCAAAGTAAGCTGAGATATATAATTTCCGCTTGACATTCTTTTGTTAAGTGTGTTTAATTAACGGCATGAACAAGAAGTTTTACGCATTTGCATACAACTATTATTACTACTTTACGAACGTGAAGTAAGAGTGGTTTGTGCAAGGAAGAAAGTCTTGGGATTAATTGATTAAGCTGATCAGGCGCCGCACGAATCACTCGGGCGGCGCTTTTTACTGCCGCCGGAGGAGGAAGGCGCCGGACAAACATCTAGGAGGATGAACACATGATTGCAGTACTTAAGGAAACAGCTACAGAGCAGCAGATTACGAATCTCGTTAACTGGTTCGAGTCACAGGGCCTGAAGGTTAACCGCTCACAGGGTGACTTCGTTACGATCTTAGGTCTCATCGGAGACACAACAAAGATCGATATTGATCTTTTAAGAGGTCTCGACATCATTGACAACGTAATGAGGATTTCCGAGCCGTTCAAGAAGGCCAACAGGAAGTTCCATCCGGAAGATACTGTGGTCGATATCGGAGGCGTAAAGATCGGCGGAGGCAATTTCGCTGTTATGGCAGGTCCCTGCTCCGTAGAGAACGAAGAGCAGATCATCGAGACTGCCAAGGCTGTTAAGGCTGCAGGCGCTACGCTCTTAAGAGGCGGTGCTTACAAGCCCAGAACTTCTCCTTACGACTTCCAGGGACTCCATGAGGAAGGCATCAGGCTTCTTATCAAGGCTAGAGAGATCACAGGTCTTCCCATCGTATCCGAGATCATGAGCCCCGATCAGATCCCTGTCTTCGAGGATGTCGACTGTCTGCAGGTAGGTGCAAGAAACATGCAGAACTTCGACCTTCTCAAAGCCATCGGTAAGACAAACAAGCCTGTACTTCTTAAAAGAGGTCTCTCCGCTACAATCAAGGAGTGGCTCATGAGCGCAGAGTACATCATGTCCGAGGGCAACCCCAACGTAATCCTCTGCGAGAGAGGTATCAGAACATACGAGACATACACAAGAAATACTTTCGACGTAAGTGCCATCTCCACTTTGAAGGAGCTCACACATCTTCCTGTTGTCGGAGATCCTTCCCACGCTACAGGTAAGGTATCGCTCATCAAGCCTATGGCTATGGCGGCTGTAGTATCCGGTGCGGACGGACTCGAGATCGAGGTTCATAACTGCCCCAAGAAGGCTCTGTCCGATGCGGCACAGCAGTTAACACCCGAGCAGTTCGTAGGAGTCATGAAGGATATCGAGAAGGCAAGGAGCATACTCTGATGAAGATCACAGTCGGTGTAGTAGGATTAGGACTTATAGGAGCATCTTTCTGCAAGGCGTATAAGGCGAACGAGCCCGAGGCTGTTGTATACGGTTGGAACAGGACGAAGACCACGACCGAGATGGCTAAGATGCAGGGCATTATCGATGATGAATTGACGGATGAGAATCTGGGTTCATGTGACCTCGTTATCTTAAGTCTCTATCCCGAAGCATCCGTTAAGTGGATGGAAGAGCACCGCAGCAAATTCAATAAGAACGGCATGGTAACAGATGCCTGCGGAACAAAGAGATTCATCTGCGATAAGGCATTTAAGATTGCAGAGGAAGAAGGATTTACCTTCGTAGGATGCCACCCTATGGCGGGCACCAAGTTCTCCGGTATGGCGTACTCCAAGGCTGATATGTACGAGGGTGCCCCCATGGTAGTTGTACCCCCGAGGTTCGACGACATCACTTTGCTCGAGGAAGTAAAGAGACTGTTCGCACCCTGCGGATTCGGTTCTTTCCATATCGCACATGCGGATGAGCACGATCAGATGATCGCTTTCACATCGCAGATGCCTCACGTCGTTTCAAATGCTTTCATAAAGAGCCCCAACTCCAGAAAACACACCGGCTTCTCTGCGGGTTCTTATAAGGATATGACACGTGTCGCGTGGCTGAACCCCACGATGTGGACGCAGCTCTTCCTCGAGAACAAGGATAATCTCATCTTCGAGATCGAGAATCTTCAGAAGGAGCTTCAGAAGTACAAGGAAGCTCTCGAGAATGATGACGCGGAAGAACTGACGAGACTTCTCGACGAGGGAAGAAAGATCAAAGAAGAGGTTGACGGAGTATGATAATAACTTCCGTCAGAGCATCCAAAGAATATGCGGTTCACACCGGAAGCGGTCTTCTTGCTTCTTCCGGAAAGATCATGAGAGAGGTGTGCCCCAAGGCACTCAAGCTTCTCATCGTAAGCGAGACCAATGTCGCGAAGCGTTATCTTGCTGCCGTTAAGGATTCGGCGCAGGCGGAGGGCTTCGAGGTGTACGAGTACATCTTCAGAGCGGGTGAAGCTTCGAAAAACATCGACAGCATCGCCGGCATGTGGGGTGTGATGGCCAAGGCAGGGTTCACGAGAACCGACCTGGTCGCAGGCTTGGGCGGCGGTGTCACCACTGACATGGCAGGCTTTGCCGCAGCTTCATTCTTAAGAGGTATCGATGTAGTTCAGATCCCCACGTCGCTTCTTGCGATGGTGGATGCCGCGGTCGGAGGCAAGACGGGAATCGACCTTCCCGAAGGTAAGAATCAGGTAGGTGCCTTCTGGCAGCCTTCCGCCGTTATCGAGGATACGGACTGTCTTCTTACTCTTCCCGATGAGGTTTTCGCAGAGGGTATGGGTGAGGTTCTTAAGTACGCATTCATCATGGATCTCCCGCTTTACGACATTCTCAAGGAGAATGAGAGAGCCGGTATCGGCATCAAGAATGATGCGTGGCTTATGGAGAAGATCGTCGGCATGTGCGTAGCCGATAAGGCCGACGTCATCATGAGCGATGAGTTCGACAACGGCAGAAGACAGACTTTGAACTTCGGTCATACGGTAGGTCACGTTATAGAGAGAAACAGCGACTTCACCAAGCCTCACGGCGTATGCGTCGCGAAGGGTATGGGTATCATCTCCGATGCCGCAGTTGCTGCAGGTACTCTGCCTTCCGATGAGGCTTCTAAGATCAAGGATCTTATCTCGTCTTACGGTCTTCCGGTTGAAGACGAGATTACAGCCGAAGAGGCGGTGTCGGGTGCCATGAATGATAAGAAGAAGCGTGGCAATACGCTCTCGGTTATTGTAGTTAATAAAATAGGTTCTTCGGAGATTGTGAAGATGAGTCCCGAGGAGTTCCTTACATTCTTAAGCGGAGCGCTGGGATAAATGATCTTGAGGTTCAAGGACAGATCATTTGATCTTAAGGTCGATGCGCCGCCCTCTAAATCGGTGTATCACAGGGAGCTCATAATAAGATTCCTGTTGGGCTATGAAGACGATCTGACCCCTTCCTCAGACGACAGCAAGGACATCATCGCTACCAAGTCCTGCCTTCTCTCCTTGCGCAGTATGTCTCAATCGGGGACGGTTCTCAAATGGAACATTCTTGACTGTAATGAGTCCGGTTCTACATTGAGATTTATGATTCCCGTGGCCGCGGCTTATCTGAAGGCAAAAGGTGAGACTTGCAGGGTGGAATTCAAAACCGCCGGCAGATTGTACGACAGACCTATTGATGCGCTTGAGACGTGTCTCAACGCCCATGGAATTACGATCACTCATGATGCTGAGAAAAGGTCATTTGTGCTTGAAGGTGAGCTCGAGGAGGGTGAATTTGTAATCGACGGAAGCGCCTCTTCCCAATATGTGTCGGGCCTTATGATGGCTCTTACGGTTCTTCCGGATTCGACTCTTAGGATTACAGGCACCCCGGCATCGGTTCATTATATTGAATTGACCCGCTCGATAATTGAAAAATATGTACCATTTGAGAACCGTCCCCGAATGGGACATTTTGAGGTGGAAGGCGACTGGTCGGGCGGCGCATTTCTGCTGTGCTTTAAGGAGCTCATCAGCGGCGATATAACTGTCGGTAATCTTAATGAGGATTCCGTTCAGGGTGATAAGGCAATTGAAGATTATCTTGCTGCGTGCGGTGTTCCCGAACTTACATGGGACTGCCGTGATATTCCCGACATTGTTCCGTATATGGCAGTGACCGCCGCATTCAGGAACAAAAAGACGGTATTCAATAACATAGGGCGACTTCGCATCAAGGAGTCCGACCGCGTCGCTGCGATAAGAGAGCAGCTTGAGACAGCGGGTATTAAGACCGAAGAAACGGATGAGACTTTAACCGTTTACGGATACGACAATACATTTGATAATGATATGATTACTCTTAAGTCGTACAACGATCACCGCATGGTGATGTCTGCGATGCTGATCGCGGCGGCACTCGGCGTTGATCTTGATATCGACACTGATGCACCCCTGGACAAATCGTTTCCGGGATTAAGAAACATAATAAAAGAGGAGTTCTCTTAACATGAGCATGGACAGCACTTACAGGGGAGACAGACTGGAGCTTACCATCTACGGTCAGTCGCACAGCCCCACGATCGGCGTTTACATCAAGGGCCTTCCCGAAGGTGTCGCGCCTGATCCCGAATACACGGCGAAGCTCATGGCAAGAAGAGCTCCCGGCAATAATGCGTGGTCTACTCCTCGCCGCGAAAAAGACGAGGTTGTTTTCGAACGGGAAGGGGACGTGCTTCACGGCTACATCGTGAACACCAACACGAAGCCCAAAGACTACGCTTCCATCATGAACAAGCCGAGACCCGGCCATGCGGATTACACGGGCAAGATTAAGTACAAGGACGAGGCGGCGCAGAGCGGCGGCGGTATCTTCTCAGGAAGAATGACGGCACCTTTGTGCATCGCAGGTTCCATAGCGCTGAATGAATTGGGCAGGATGGGGATCGAAGTGCATGCGCATCTTAAGAAATGTGCGGGCATCAGAGATGATTCTTATTATGATCACGAGGTGAATGATGCCGCGTTCAAGGATGCGCTCTCGCATGTCGGCGGGAAGGAGTTCCCTGCGGTTGACGATGTGAAGGCCGAGCTTATGAAAGAAGCGATCGAGAAGGCGAGAATGGATTGTGATTCCGTAGGCGCTGTTGTCGAGTGTGTTATCTACGGTCTTCCCGCGGGACTCGGAGGTCCTCTGTTCGACGGGCTTGAAGGGAAGATCGCGAAGCTTATATATGCCATCCCTGCAGTAAAGGGAGTGGAGTTCGGCGCGGGATTTGATGTTGCTGACTTAAGAGGCTCTGAGAATAATGATCCGTTCGTGATGAAGGACGGGGACGTTGCCCTTAAGACAAATAACTGCGGTGGCATCCTGGGCGGCATCAGCGTCGGAGGCGGAGTTCCGCTTGTATTCGATTGTGCTTTCAAGCCGACGCCTTCGATAGGCAAAACACAGCAGACAGTCGATATCGCGAACAAGACTGATACGACTATCAATATAGAGGGAAGACACGATCCCTGTGTCGCACCCCGCGCGGTGCCGGTAGTAGAGGCTGCCGCTGCGATCGCGATCTATGATGAGATCCTCAATGGAGGTCTCTCATGAAGACACTTGAAGAATTAAGAAGACAGATCGATGCCGCTGACAGAGATCTTCTCGATGCATTCGACAGAAGGATCGATGCGGTAAAGCAGATCGGTGAGCTTAAGAAGGCACAGGGAAAGCCCGTGTTCGATCCCAAGCGCGAGCAGGAGAAGATCGCTTCTCTTGAGAATCTTGCCACGCCGCAGGTAAGACCTCATATAAGAAGACTTTATACAGAGATAATGGGCATCGCGAAAGATATCGAATCGAAGCCTCTGTTCGGCGTGCTCGGCAAGTCCCTGCCGCATACATACTCGCCCGAGATCCACGGAATGATCACAAACGATTATGAATATGCCGTCATCGAGCGCGCGGAGGATGAGCTGGAAGTTCTCTGGGAACAGGGAAAGAACGGCGTATACGGCGGGTTCAATGTAACGATCCCTTACAAGAAAAATGCGTTTGCGATGTGTGATGAATGCACACCGTGCGCCAAGGAGTCGGGAGCCGTCAATACAGTCGTATTCAGAGAAGACGGTACGAGCCTCGGCGCCAATACGGATGTGTTCGGATTCGAGTACATGCTTAAGTCTTCGGGTATCGATCCCGAAGGAAAGACGGTTCTGATACTCGGAACGGGAGGCGCATCGGCGGCGGTCAATTCAGCGCTTACAAAGATGAATGCCGGAGCGGTTAAGTTCGTAAGCCGAAGCGGCGGCATCAACTATACGAATGTATACGAGCTGTGCTCTGATGCGAAGATCATCGTAAACTGCACGCCGGTCGGAATGTTCCCCGCGATAATGGAATCTCCCATAGACATATCCCGTTTCAGTGAACTCGAAGCGGTAGCCGATGTAATCTACAACCCTTCTGATACGATGCTTCTTTATGAAGCAAAGAAGAGAGGGCTTAAGACTGCGGGCGGACTTAAGATGCTCGTGGCTCAGGCTTTCAAAGCATCTGCTTTCTTCAAGGGCGCGAAAGATGATCAGGAAGCCGAGAAGATGTTTGACTTTGACGACATCGCCCGCGTAACGGATGCGCTCGGGAAGAAGATGAGAAACGTTACGATAATCGGTATGCCCGGATCGGGTAAGACCTGGCTCGCAAGAAGGCTCGGTGAGAAGCTTAACCGTGAGGTCGTCGATCTCGATGAGAAGTTTACCGAAGTTTACGGCAAGAGTCCTTCACAGACGATCAAGGATGAGGGGGAGGAAGCTTTTCGCAGGAAGGAATCGGAGGTCGCACGCAAGGAACTTTCAAGAAGCGGCATCGTGATCTCCTGCGGCGGCGGTATCGTAACCCGTAAAGAGAATTACTTCCCTTTAAAGTGCAATTCGCTTGTTGTCTATAACGAGCGCCCGCTTGATGTACTGTGCGGCAAGGACAGACCCTTAACTGCAAGCAAGGGTGTCGAAAAGCTATATGAAGAGCGTAAGGAAGCTTATGAGTCCCTTGCCGACGTCGTGATAAGTGTCGGTGCTAAGGATACATGCGATGAATATATCGAGGAAGCGGTGAGGATCTACGATGAAAATACTTGTACTTAACGGACCTAATCTTAATATGCTCGGCATTAGGGAGCCTGATATCTACGGCAGGAAGACTTATGCGGATCTTATCAATATGATCAAAGCTCACTGCGACGGCAGGGGCGTCGAGGTCATATTCAAACAGAGCAACCACGAGGGGGATCTTGTAGACTTCATTCAGCAGGCTTTGTTTGATAAGTGCGACGGCATAGTTATCAACCCGGGTGCTTATACACATACCTCCGTGGCTTTGCTCGATGCTCTTAAGGCTGTGGCTATTCCGACGGTCGAGGTTCATATCAGCGATGTTGATTCCCGCGAGGAGTTCAGACAGATATCCTACGTGTCTTTGATCGCTAAGAAGACCATCAAGGGACACGGGTTCGACGGGTATACGGAAGCCGTAGATTTCCTTTGTGACCTGTAATGAGATATAATGCCCGAGCGGAGGGATTTAAATATGTCCGATAAAGATAACAATATATTTGACCTTGAAGGTGATGCTCTCGACGAAGCTTTGATGGCTGCGATCGAGGAGACGGAAGAAGAGGAACGTGCTGCCCGCGAACTGAAGGCGAAAGAGAATCAGGAGCGTGCTGAGCAGGCCCGTGTTACTGCCATCGAGCAGGAGGAGAGGAAAGCCAAGATTGAAAAGCTCCGTCAGTCCCTGCCCAATGAAGGAAGAAGATATTTCCTTATGGCAGAAGATGCCGAGTGCGATGAATCCAAGAATGAGGCTTATGTAACGGGTATCGTATACGGTACGTGCAAGAAGGACGACACCGTTTATCTTTACAGAAATGACGGAAGAGCCGTAGGGACGAAGATCCTGGCGGTAGATGAGTTCAACGGACAGATGTTCGAGCCCGCCGATGAGGTCTCCCAGAAGAAGGCAAGAATTACGATCGCGATCGACTATGAGAAGACAGGCTTTACCAAGGATAATGCGGTGCCTAAGTTCTCTGTAGTTACAAGCGTAAGACCTCCCGTTAAGGGCGCTGACGGCAAGACCGTTATCGAGAACCCTTCTTTGTCCGGTCTCATGTTCAGATATCCCGAATTCAATAGAGATAAGGAATATCTTAATCATCTGACCACCAATATCGTAAACGGAAGATTCCTTATCCCTGCCATGAATGCCGGTAATGAGGCAGACGGCGGCAAGAAGAAGCTTCAGCTTATCATGTTTACGAAGAAGGAGGATCCGGACAAGAGGATACTCCCGCTGTTTACCGATATTCAGGCACTCTACCTGTGGCGCAAGGTCTTTGAGGGTGATCAGAAGCCTTCCGTAGTTGTCATGAGCTTCCTTGAGGCAGCGAAGTTTATCGAGAAGGACGGCTTCGATGTCGCATTGAATCCTTCGGGTCCCGTATCCGTAGGTCTGCCTTCAAAGGCTGCAACCGAGCTTGCGCGTCTGGCTCAGAAGATCGCTTCGGGTACCAAGGTAAATAAAGAAACAATTAATGACGGCTCCAAAGTGGTCGTGGGAGTACCACGCCCGGGACAGGAGACCGACGACATGAGAGCGGCTCTGATCAATTACTGCAGGAGCAACAGGGAGATAAAAAAGGCAGGTCTTCTTTACATGATCAGAGAAGGCAAGCCGAGCTACCTTGTAATAATCGATGCCCCTAAAGGAAAAGAGAGCGTTCTCTACGCAGGACTGCTGGCTGCTTTGAAGCCGCATCTTAAGACGATAAAGAAGGTCGACTTCTCGCTTATGTCCGAGGCGCCTTTCGCGAAGGACTATTTCGCTAAGATCCCCTGCGATTACAGCATCTGAAATCCATAAAAGTTTACTTAAAATGCCCGCTTAACAGCGGGTGTTTTAACTAAATATAGTGTTGTTTTGAAATTGTAACACAATATATAGTGGTTTGTTCTTGACCTGGGTACAACATATTGTTACTATGAACAGGCAAACGGGAGAGAATCAAAAAACCGTTAGAAATGTAATATTACATTTGACAAAAAGGGTTAACAAGCTTTTGTAACATTGTTACAATAGTCCAACCGATTCAAACAACACTTAAAGGGCAGGGTGCACAAAATGAAGATCATTAAGCGTAACAAGCAGGAAGTAGAATTCGATATCTCCAAGATTATCAACGCTATCACAAAGGCGAATGAGGCTGCTAAGGAAACTGATCGTATGACACCTAAGCAGATCACACGTATCGCCGAGCGTGTTACCAATGAGTGTGAGAATATGAACCGCGCCCTTTCCGTCGAGGAGATCCAGGACCTCGTCGAGAAGCAGATCATGGCTCACGGCGCATATGAGGTTGCAAAGCTCTATGTAACCTACCGCTATACCAGAAGCCTTATCCGTCAGTCCAATACAACTGACGCATCCATCCTTACCCTTATCGAGTGCAACAACGAGGAGCTCAAGCAGGAGAACTCCAATAAGAACCCTACAGTCAACAGCGTACAGCGTGACTATATGGCAGGTGAGGTCAGCAAGGACATCACTCAGAGACTCCTTCTTCCTCAGGATATCGTTGAGGCTCATCAGCAGGGTATTATCCACTTCCACGACAGTGACTACTTTGCTCAGCATATGCATAACTGCGACCTCGTAAACCTCGAGGATATGCTCCAGAACGGTACCGTTATCTCCGGTACAATGATCGAGAAGCCGCACAGCTTCTCAACAGCTTGTAATATCGCTACACAGATCATCGCACAGGTTGCATCCAACCAGTACGGCGGTCAGTCCATATCACTTACACATCTCGCTCCTTTCGTACAGATCTCAAGAGACAAGATCACAAGAAAGGTAGAGGCGGAGTTCGAGGCTCTCGGCATCACTCCCGATGAGAGCAAGAAGAAGGAGATCGTAGAGCAGAGACTTCACGAGGAGATCGAGAGAGGCGTACAGACGATCCAGTATCAGGTAGTAACTCTCCTCACAACCAACGGTCAGGCTCCTTTCGTAACCGTATTCATGTATCTTAACGAGGCTAAGGATCCTCAGCTCAAGGCTGACCTTGCCATGATCATCGAAGAAGTATTGAAGCAGAGAATCCAGGGCGTTAAGAACGAGGCAGGCGTCTACATCACACCGGCTTTCCCTAAGCTCATCTATGTTCTTGAAGAAGACAATATCCGTGAGGGTTCCCCTTACTATGAGCTCACCAGACTTGCTGCCAAGTGTACGGCAAAGAGAATGGTTCCCGACTATATCTCCGAGAAGGTCATGCTCCAGCTCAAGGTCGACAAGAACGGCAACGGCAACTGCTATACATGCATGGGCTGCAGATCATTCCTTACACCTTATGTTGACGAGCAGGGCAAGCCTAAGTATTACGGAAGATTCAACCAGGGTGTCGTAACACTTAACCTTGTTGACGTAGCCTGCTCCGCATGCTGCGAATCCAGAGACGAAGACAAGTTCTGGAAGATCCTCGATGACAGACTCGAGCTGTGCCACAGAGCTCTGCGCTGCAGACACGACAGGCTTGCAGGTACTTTATCCGATGCTGCTCCTATCCTCTGGCAGTACGGCGCTCTTGCAAGACTTCAGAAGGGCGAGCCTATCACGAAGCTCCTTTACGGCGGATACTCCACTATCTCTCTGGGCTATGCCGGCCTTTGGGAGTGCGTATATGAGGTAACAGGAAAGAAGCTTACCGAACCCGAAGGTGAGGCATTCGGTCTCAAGGTTATGGAGGCGCTGAACGCCGCATGCGCCAAGTGGAAGGCAGCCGAGAACATCGACTACTCTATCTACGGTACTCCTCTCGAGTCCACGACCTATAAGTTCGCCAAGGCTCTTCAGAGACGATTCGGTATCATCAAGGGCGTTACGGACAAGAACTACATTACGAACAGCTACCATATCCATGTAACGGAGCAGATCAATGCTTTCGAGAAGCTTAAGCTCGAGAGCAAGTTCCAGAGACTGTCTCCCGGAGGAGCTATCTCTTACATCGAAGTTCCCAACATGCAGCAGAACATCGATGCCGTCATGGAGGTAATGAAGTTCATCTACGACAACATCATGTATGCCGAGCTCAATACCAAGTCCGACTACTGCCAGGTATGCGGATATGACGGAGAGATCCAGATCGAGGAGAGAGATCACAAGCTCGTATGGGTATGCCCCAAGTGCGGCAACGATGATGAGAACAAGCTCAATGTAGCAAGAAGAACCTGCGGTTATATCGGAACACAGTTCTGGAACCAGGGAAGAACACAGGAGATAAGAGAGCGCGTTATGCATCTTTGATGCGTGACGCCCTCACTAATGACGGATCATGTATTACAGTGCCATCCATGACTGCGATATCGCGAACGGAACGGGAGTAAGAGTTACCCTGTTTGTTTCCGGATGTACGAACTGCTGTGAAGGATGCTTTAATCCGGATACATGGGATTTCTGTCACGGGCAGGAGTTTACGAAGGAGACAGAAGAGCAGATCTGGAAGCTGCTCGACAGGGACTACATCCGAGGATTGACCATTCTCGGAGGTGAACCTTTCGAGCCGTCCAATCAGCGTACGCTGGCTCCTTTTCTCAAGGAATTCAAGCATAGATTCCCCGGTAAGAATCTGTGGGTGTTCACCGGATTCTATTACGATACGGAACTCCTTGTCGACGGTACTCATCCCAGATGCGAAGTGACTGACGATATCCTTGCACTTACCGACGTATTGGTCGACGGAAGGTTTATTCTTGCCAAGAAGGACATAAGTTTAATATATCGCGGTTCGTCAAATCAGCGTATAATAGATATGATTAAAACGCGCGCGAAGGGCGAATTGGTACTTTGGGACGAGCAGACGGCGACAAGTTAACTCATGACAATATAGCGGCCAAGGAGAGTTTTAAAGAGAAACTCGTCAGATGGCTCGGTTTGGGTAAGCAAAGCGAATCCATAACAAGTTATATGATCAACAGCAATACGCGGGCTATCATCTACATGGCCGCGGTAGTTTTGGCGATCAGTATAATCCTGGCAGGCAGATTTATCGGCGTATATATGATGTCGGAAGATAAGGCAAATTCTCCCGGGTTCATTCTTCAGATGCTTCTGTGCGTAATGGTATTTTTTACCTGCGCGATGTCAATATCATATGCGAGCAAGGATCTTTCCCGTAAGAAGATCAATAATCTTGCCGAGTTATCTTATACTACGATTCTGATCTTCTCCTGTGTATGTCTCATGTTCGGATTCTTCGTATCTTTATCCGACTATAAGACGAGCGGCAATATAATGACATTTATTGCAATGGAGCTCATCGTTATCTGTATCCTTGCATGGCGTCCGATCGTCTCCATCTCTATTGTTACCGGTACGTTCGCTCTGTTCTATGCTCTGATCTCGATAGATAACGGACATGTTCCCGATGTTCAGTTTACGATCGGATTTATCATCATTGCCATCTCGATAATGGTTACAAGTATCAGTGCTTATAATCAGAAGAAGAGCGAGGCCGGCAAGGATGTATCATTGACGTCCACCAATATCCACCTGGCTGAGACTGCCGTTAAGGATGAGCTTACTGGTGCTGCCAATATGAGTTTCTTCCGTAAGAGAGCCAAGGAGATATTAAGAGATCCTACGACTCAGTATATGCGCCAGATATTCGTTTATCTTGATGTCGAGAATTTCAGACCTATTAACGAGAAGTACGGATTCGAAGCAGGAAACGCTTTTATCAAGAAATTCGCAGGGCAGATCATCGATGTCTTCTATGACGGTCTTGTAGCACGTCAGGGAGACGATCACTTCGTAGTTCTCTGCGACAAGGAAGATCTTGAGAAGAGAATTACCACACTGCGTACATATATCTACGACTGCGGTTTCGATACACAGACGGGTCTTAAGGCAGGCGGCTATGCGGTTAAGGACCGTAATATAGATCCGTCTATTGCCTGTGACAGAGCGCGTTATGCATGTAATTCCATCAAGAAGCATTATGATCAGGATTACTGCGAGTACGACGAAGAGCTCGACCGTAAGTTCATGATGCGTCAGTACATAGTTAATAATGTCGATGCAGCTATCGACAGAGGCGACATCAAGGTTTACTACCAGCCGGTCTGCTGGGCAAAGAACAGGAAGCTGTGCGGCTACGAGGCTTTGTCCAAGTGGGAAGATCCCAAGTACGGATTCCTTCCTCCGTCATTGTTCATTCCGGTGCTTGAGGAATACCATCAGGTTCACAAGATCGATATGGTAGTAGTCGATACCGTATGCAGAGACTTAAGATGGCTTATGGATAACGGCAGACCTGCAGTTCCCGTATCTTTGAACTTCTCGAGACTCGACTTCGAACTCACGGATGTTGTTGACCTTCTGTGTTCATGCACAAGAAAGTACAACATCCTTCCCGATATGATCCATGTAGAGGTAACCGAGAGTGCGCTGTCGGATAAGCTCGAATCACTTCATAAGGATCTGGACAGACTTAAGGATCTCGGATTCCCTCTCTGGCTCGATGATTTCGGATCCGGTTATTCATCTCTTAACGTACTCAAGGACTTCAGCTTTGACGTCATGAAGATCGATATGGTCTTCCTGTCGAGCTTCCACAACAATACGAATGATATCAAGTTCGAGAAGACAAAGGCAGTTCTTAAGAATGTCGTCTCGATGGCTAACGATCTCGGAATGCATACGCTAACCGAAGGTGTAGAGACTCTCGAAGAAGCCGAGTACCTTAGGAGCATCGGTTGTGAGAGACTTCAGGGCTATCTGTTCGGCAAGCCCATGCCTTTGAAGGAAGCTCTGGTTAAGATTACGGCGGGAAGTTTGCCTGTATCCGAGGAATATCTTTGAAACACGTCTTCTTTGACATAGACGGTACACTGTGGGATCGCAGAAACGTGATACCGCAGAGCACTTCCGATGCGATCGGAAAACTTCGCGAGAACGGACATAAAGCCTATATCTGCACAGGCAGGACACGCGGGTACATTACAGATTCCGCTTTGTTGTCTTTGGGATTTGACGGGATCATATCCGGACTCGGGACTGGGATAGAAGCGGACGGGGATATGGTTTTCGAACACATTGTACCGGCACAGACCGCGGTAAGAACCGTAGATACCGTAAAGAGGTACAAAGTGCGTGCGATACTCGAAGGACCTGAGTATCTGTATCTCGATTACGATGAGTTTAAGGACGATCCTTACGGACGTAAGGTGATGGGGGATCTTCAGGGACGCATGAAGTCCTTAAGTGACAATTACGGTCAGTGGGTGATCAATAAACTGTCGTGTGATACTACAGGGTGCGACAAGAAGGCCTTCTATGCCGAGCTTGAAGAATACTATGACTTCATTGAGCATAATGATGTTGTTGTGGAGATGGTTCCGAAGGGGTTTTCCAAGGGGACCGGTATCAACAGACTGTGTGAGATCAAAGGCATTGATAAAGAAGATACTGTCGCGATCGGTGATGCTGCCAATGATGTCGAGATGTTTAAAGCCGCAGGGTTTTCCATTGCCATGGGAAGCGGCGCCGAAGGCGCGAAGGAAGCTGCGGATTATGTTACCTCCGGCCTTCACGAAGACGGCATTATGAATGCGCTTAAGTACATGAAGCTTATTTGATCTTGTCTTTCAGAAGATCTATGAAAGGTCTTACCGTAATAAGCCGGTCTTCCCGCGAGGTGATGTATATATAGACCGGAGTGAATATCTTAGGACTCAGAAGATAGAATGCGATGTCGTATCTGTAAAGATGCTTGCTGTAAAGCCGCGGGGCGAACCCGGCTCCGTATCCTCTGTTCAGCATTTCCGTAAGCGTCTCGATACTGTTGTAAGTGTCTGACAGATGTATACGCTCGCGGTCGCCTACCCATTTCTCGATCACACTGTGGGAGGTTATATCGGCAGGAACGAGAAGAGGGAGGTTCATAAGTTCATCGGGACAGATATAACTTCTGTCGGTAAGAGGAACCCCGTTAGGTGCTGCCAGACACCATTCCAATTCCTCTGTGCATTTCGATGTATTGTAGCCGCAAAAATTCATTCTCTCAGGTAAAAGTGCTACATCAAGTTTGCCGTTTACAAGCATCTGCCGTATCTGCGCTGTGTCTCCGGAATAGTTTTTTATAACTATAGAAGGTTCATTTTGTTTGAATCTGGAAAGCTCGGAAGAAAACAGTGAGCATGAGACGGGAAAGGCGAAGCTGATCTTCAGCTGCTTCATGGACTGTTCTTCGATATACCGCTTGAATCTTTCCTTGGTGCTCATGCCGTCATCGATCAGATTGATCAGGATGACTCCGTTTGAAGTTACGGTAAACGGGATGGAATCCCTGTTAAGAAGCTTGGTGTTGAATTCGCTTTCGAGGCTGCTGATGGCTCTTGATACACTTGACTGCGAGATATCAAGTACTCTCGCAGCCTCCGAGTTGCTGCCCAATTCGGCAACAAGTCTGAATATTTCCAAGCCCTTATCCGTCATCCCGCAGCCCCCGGAATAATAGATCTGTTAAGGTTTGCCGATCGTATAACCCCCGGCTTTAATTACGGCTTTCTCCGCGTGACCGAGATAGAATCTTATTACGGATGTGCCGTCGTTCTCCGTGTCTATCGCGATATCATCGAAAAGTATATCCTCAGGATCTCCCTTGTATGTTGCCGTCGCTTTGTTTGCCGTGACCGTTACGGTGTCCGTAAGAGCGCAGCATGCAAATTCGCGGTATGTAAGAAGTGTAAGGGCGGGGACGCTCTCATTCCTGCCCGTGATCCTCTGAACGGTTATCTTGATCCTGTCGTTCTTAAGAACTTTGAGCATAAGGCGGTAGCTACCGTAAGGCCGGTAGGACAGAAGGTCTTTGAGAGGGCCCGGGTAATCGCTCTTAAAGGATGATTTGTATATCTTAAGATCTGATGTAAGTTCCAGGATCTTATCGTCGACGAATTCGCGAAGCTTCTTATCGCTTGAGGACATGCCGAACTGCGACCTCATCATCAGTGCGAATTCGGCCTGCAGGAAGAAGTCCAAAGCCTGATCCCGCATGAACCGCAGGCTTAACGGATTATCGTTGAAGATCTGAAGCTGAAGCTGTCCCATGTGCATGGACGCTTCGGCGAATACTCCGTCGAAGTCTTCCTGTTCGAATCTGTACCGCGAGTCTATATAAACCTTCTCTATGAGAGAAGCTGCCATCTCGGGATTTTTGGTTACGTATATTCCCTCGGAGAACATCTCGGCGAGCTTAAATGTAGATTCAAATATGCCGAATGCATGTCCTATGGAGAAATATCTGAATGCCTGTCCGTAGTCCGGAATGCCGTCGGACAGCCTTCCTTCAAAGTGTATGAATCCTAAGGTGTTGGCGGCATAGCCGAAGCCGCCGTCTTTCCACAGGATCTCCATGCATCTGGCGGCTTCCTTAAAGTCGGATTTAAATACGGAATTTCCGCCGAGGCAGGCAAAGCCTTTAATTCTCAATGCGTTGAAATTCTTTGCTTCGCACAGTTCGTTAACGTATTTCCTGAACAGTTTCTTCGTAAACCTGTCCGCATCCTTCAATATGAGATCGTTATCGAGCTCATGAATATAGTCGTCTTTGATGTCGTCGATATAGCGGCGCTGCTCTATGGGGAGCATATTCTCTTCGTCCTGAAGATCGATCATGTAAAGGATGTTCTCTGCGTCGATGTAATCTGCGGCTTTAAGATGAACCTGCATCAAAGACAGATCTTTAAACAATCTCAGAAGGTAGGAGAAGATCCATCTTAAAAGATCATCATCGGTCTGCGGCATCATGTTCATTCTGTAGGCTTCAACGGCAGCGGGGTTGTCTCCGAACAGCCGGTCTATGCACAGAAGATCATAGAAGTGGATCATCAAAGGCTCGAACCAGGTAAAGAAAAAGGAAGCTGCGTCGATATCGTTATCTGATATCTTCTCGAGAACCTGTGCCATGTCGTTCAGCGTGAATTCTCTGTTGTTGTCGCATTGGATAACAACATTCTTCGTTGCAGCCAAAGGCAAAAGGGTTATATCGTAGAAATCACTGTCATATACCGCGAATGAATCAAGTGATGTATCGCTGATCTTTATTATTCGGGGATAATCTGCCATAAATAATCCTTTCTTTGATAAATTTTACCTTTTTAAAAGTAACGCGTGTAGTAAAATATCCATGTATAAAGTTAAATTTATGTTTCATTCTCATTCTTCGGAGGTAAGGACAATGGGACTGTGTTTCAGAAAGAGCATAACCATCGCACCCGGTGTAAGAGTCAATCTGAGTAAGAGCGGACCGAGCTTGAGCTTCGGTAAGAAGGGCATCAGAGAGACCATCAGTGCTACCGGTAAGTCGACAACGACAGTCGGTATTCCCGGCACCGGTGTCTACTACAAGAAGTCCTTTGATCTGAAGAAGCTCGGTAAGGGTAAAGACGATAAGGCATCCAAGACAACCAAAGGCAAGGCTGCAGCAGCAACCGCCGCTTCGGCATCTGCGGCAAATGATCAGCAGAAGACGGCCGAGCTTGAAGCCAATAAGGCTAAGGTCGCGGAATTCGAGGCATATGTAAATGCCATCAAGTCCGTTCACAAGGCTACGGACGGGTTTATCGACTGGGCGGCTCTTAACAGGGACGAGATTCCCACGAATATAGTTAAGGGCAGTGAAGAGTATAAGGAATTCGAGACGTTAAAGACATTCTCCGAGCGCGTTATCGCAGGTGATGTTGACGCTTATCTTGAGATAATCAATGTAATACGCCCCTATGACGATCTTCTCGATTACGGATCTTCTTTCGAGGTCGGTACCGACAGAAAGGACGTTCTTGAGGTCGAGTTCCACGTAAAGTCCGAAGAAGTCGTTCCGAACACGGAGTTGTCGCTTAAGGCAAACGGTTCCCTTAACGAGAAGGAGATGAGCAAGACAAATTATTATGCTCTCATGCAGGATTATATCTGCAGTACGATGATAAGGATCGCACGTGATTCGTTCGCGCTTCTTCCCGTAGATAAAGTATATGTTCATGCGGCAGATGATGTACTTAATACTGCAACGGGGTATAATACCGAAGTCACTCTTGTTTCTGCCGAGTTCGGAAGGGAACAGCTCCAGTCTCTTAACATGGAGATGATCGATCCTTCGGATGCGCTCTCCGGATTTAAGCACAACATGAAGTTTGCCAAGACAACGGGCTTTAAAGCCGTAGAAAGGATACTTCCCGAATAACGGGACCGCATGCATTTTAAAAGTAATGACGCCAAAGGTATAGCCTGCATTCTCCTTGCTGCTTTTGGCTTTGCTCTTATGACATTTTTCGTAAGGCTGTCGGGGGATGTTCCCACGATGGAGAAGGCATTCTTTCGTAATGCTTTTGCAGCCGTGATCGCGATGGTCACGCTCATCCGTTCCGAAGATAAATTCAAGATTAAGAAGGGTAACGGGAAGTACATCTTCTTAAGATGTCTGTTCGGTACCACCGGACTTCTTTGCAACTTCTATGCGATAGACCATCTGCCTCTCGCAGATGCGAACATGCTTAACAAATTATCGCCGTTCTTCGCGATAATCGCATCCATTCCCATCCTTAAGGAGAAGCCGACCAAGATAGATATCCTTACGACTATAGGAGCGTTCTGCGGTGTTATCCTCATCGCAAGACCTTCCCCCGATGTCTCGATCGTTCCCGCGCTTGCGGGTCTGTGGGGCGGAGCGGGTGCCGGTATCGCTTATACTTTCGTGCGTCTGCTTGGAAAGCGAAAAGAAAGAACGTCGATCATCGTTCTTTGCTTCTCGATATTCTCGTGTATGCTCTCGGCTCCGTTCATGATCTTCAACTTCAAGCCGATGGAGTGGTGGCAGTTGGGATGCCTTATCGTAGCGGGCATCTTCGCTGCAATAGCACAGTTCTCGATAACATCCGCGTATAAGTTCGCACCCGCGCGTAAGATAGGTGTCTTCGACAATACCCAGGTTGTATTCTCGGCGTTCCTCGCGATCGCATTCTTCGGTGAGATACCGGAAGTGTTCAGCATAATAGGTTATGTCATTATCATCGGAATGGCTGTGTTCAGATGGTACTGGAACTTAAAGCACGAGAATGAAGAGGTCAGTGCAGCGTCTTGAGCTTAACCTCGTAAGCTCCGCTGTCGTGAAGATCCATGATCATGTAAGTCTTTCCTTCCATGCTCCTCGGTCTTGCTATGCTGCCGGGGTTAAGGACATGTATCTTGATGCTGCCGAAAGCGTCGTCCTCGAACCCGTCGAAAGGGACATGGGTGTGTCCGTAAAGCGCGATATCACATTTGTTTTCCAAAGCGGAGTATACGAGTCTGTCGAGTCCGTAGTGGACATTGACCAGATTCCCGTGTGTACAGAAGAAGCGGTGTCCCTTGAGCGTGAATACTGACCAGTCCTGCATATTTCCCTGGGATCTTCTGTCGCAGTTGCCCGCGATAAAAACGCACGGAATCTCAGGAGAACCCAGTTTGGAGGCTACCGAATCCACATTGTCTTCAAGATCCCCGAGGTGAATAACCATGTCGGGGTTCTCGATCAGAGCGACCCTGTAAAGAAGGTCGGATCTGCCGTGTGAGTCGCTTACGATAAGTATCTTCATGCCCCGAATTGTACAACAACGTTTGTCCAAGTGCTATAATGTGAGAGTTTATTAATATTCGAAAAGAGGTTTCTGATTATGGAAAAGAAGAATCTTGACTGGTCGAATCTGACATTCGGTTACACAAAGACCGACAAGCGCTTTGTAGCCAACTACACAAACGGCGCATGGGACAACGGAGCTCTCATCGATGATGACATGATCCAGATGAGCGAGTGTGCAGGTGTCCTTCAGTATGCTCAGACAGTATTTGAAGGTCTCAAGGCTTATGAGACTGTTGACGGAAGAATCGTTACTTTCCGTCCCGACCTAAACGCTGCAAGACTTCACGATTCCGCTGTAAGACTTGAGATCCCCCCTATCACAGAGGAGATGTTCATAAGATCCGTTAAGGAGACAGTTGCAGCTAACGCAGCATGGGTACCTCCGTACGGAACAGGCGCTACACTTTACCTGAGACCTTACATCTTCGGTATCAACCCTGTTATCGGCGTTAAGCCTGCAGAGGATTATCAGTACCGTATCTTTGCGACCCCTGTAGGTCCTTACTTCAAGGGCGGCGCTAAGCCTATCGTTGTTAAGATCTCTGATTTTGATCGTGCTGCTCCTCACGGAACAGGTAACATCAAGGCCGGTCTTAACTATGCTATGTCACTGCATGCTATCGTTACTGCTCATAACGAGGGATTTGCCGAGAACATCTACCTCGATCCTCAGACAAGAACAAAGATCGAGGAGACAGGCGGAGCTAACCTGATCTTCACAGACGGCAAGGGCACACTCATTGTTCCTAAGTCCAACTCCATCCTGCCTTCCATCACGAGAAGGTCTCTCGTATATGTTGCAGAGCACTACTGTGGCATGAAGATCGATGAGAGAGCAGTAACTCTCGAGGAAGTAATGAGCGGCGCATTCACAGAGGGCGGCCTCTGCGGTACAGCTGCTGTTATCTCACCTCTCGGCAAGATCAACGATCACGGCAAGGAGTTCGAGTTCTCTAACGGCATGAGCGAGATGGGTCCTGTCATGACAAAGCTTCGTGAGACTCTGACAGGCATCCAGATGGGTACTGTAGAAGCACCTGAGGGCTGGATCGTAGAGATCGAGTGCTGATATGTGTAAAGTAACCGTATTCATCGCTGACGGAACAGAAGAGACCGAGTGCCTGACGATCGTAGATCTTTTAAGACGCGCAGGCGTCGAGGTCCGTCTCGTTTCCATTATGGAGACCGAGAAGATCGTAAGCTCCCATAAGGTCACGATCATTGCGGACGGACAGTTCGACTCGGAGGTTTATTCTGATTCCGATATGCTGTTCATCCCGGGCGGTATGCCGGGCGTAACCAATATGCTCGCGCATGAAGGTCTTATAGAACTGATCCGTAAGTTCAATAAGGACGGCAAGAGACTCGGCGCGGTATGTGCAGGTCCTTCTGTCCTCGGTAAAGCCGGTGCGCTTGAGGGCAAGAAAGCTACATGTTTCCCGGGGTGGGAAGATAAGCTTTTCTGTTCTGAATACACCGGTGCGGGCGTAACGACAGACGGTCTTATCACTACAGGTCGCGGCTTGGGCTTCACGATCGATGAAGGTCTTGAGCTTATCAGACTTCTTAAAGGTGATGAGGCTGCAGCCGACATCAAACGAAGGATACAGCATCCCGAGACAATCTGATTCAAAACAAAAAAGAGGCGGTTCTTGAACCGCCTCTAATTTATTATCATCTCACTTTATTGCTTTTCTGCTCTGCACAGCTCGCACAGATCTTCGCCGTCTTCGAGGGGAAGTCCGCATCTTGGGCAGTAGCGGATGCATGTGCTTGCAGTCTTCTGCGTAAACTCCTGCTCATAATCCCAGTCGCTGTTTCTGATATTTCTGATCTCTTTTTCAATCTGATCGTTTACCCAGTCCTTATGCAGTCTGTCGAGTCTTGATGCTCTCTTGAATGCCATCTTCTCGAATGCTGTTCCGATAACTCCCCAGGTGAGGATCGCTACGAGGACCATATTGGCGATGATGAATACCGTCCAGGAGCTGTAGTTGGATGCATGTGTAATGGCGGAGCCTTTGATAGCGGGACCGCTTAAGGAAATGTCGATTATTGCCCACAGAACTATGAGAGCGAAGAAAGCTGTTCTCATGCTTCTTGTGAATCTGAATGCGCAGGGAATCTTATTGAACTCCTCGTTGTAAGTCTTCTCAAAAAATGTGTCTATCATGGTATTGCCCTCCCTTATGATGTTTGTAATGCAATTATCACAGCGCGCGTAAACCAAACCAATGGCTGATAACGGCGCGAACTGTTGCATAAGCAACACAGGGAGGCGATAGTGTCGTTTATCTTATATTTTTATAAAGAGGAGACGAATCTCATGAAGGAATTCATGCCTTCTTCATCACGCTTATAGACGCCGGCGCACTCGAGTATCTCGGAGAAGGCGACGCCGACTTCATCCTTGATGATCTCTATGGCATCTTCGCGTGAAGGGTTCTTATCAAGACGGGGCAATACCTTGGCCTTGACCCATTCCTCATGCTTGGACAAAGTCTCGTCAGAAGACAGATCCTTATGGGCTGCGATCGCTTCGGCAAGATCTCCGAGTTCCTTCTTAAGTCTTGCGGGAAGGATGGCCAGCCCCATGACCTCGATAAGTCCGATGTTCTCTTTCTTGAGGTGATGGTATTCCTGATGAGGGTGATAGACACCGAGAGGATGCTCATCGGTCGTGATGTTGTTTCTAAGGACGAGGTCGAGCTCGAACTTGCCCTCTTTGTTCACTCTCGCGATAGGCGTGATGGTGTTATGGGGGACGCCGTCCGTCTCAGCGAAGATAAATGCATCTTCGTCGGTATAAGCGCGCCATGCATTTAGGATCTTATCGGCAAGATCTGCCATGCGGGAAGCATCTGTGCCCGTAAGTCTGATTACGGACATAGGCCACCTGATGATGCCGGCCGTAATGTCGTCGAACCCGGGGATCACAAAAGTCTTCTCATAAGAAGCACGTGCCATCGGGAATGTGTAGCATCCGCCCTGGAAATGATCGTGCGAGAGTATGGATCCTCCTACTATCGGAAGGTCTGCGTTAGAACCCACGATGTAGTGAGGGAACTGCTCTACGAACGACAAAAGCTTTACGAATGTCGAGCGGTTTATCACCATGGGAATGTGTTCTTTATTAAATACGATGCAGTGCTCGTTGTAGTAAACATAAGGTGAGTACTGCAGGTAATAAGCATCTCCGTCGAGTGTGATCGGGATGATGCGGTGGTTCTGTCTTGCGGGGTGCGTCATGGTGCCGGAAAAGCCCTCGTTCTCGACGCACAGCAGGCACTTGGGATAGGACGTGGACTTGGCTTTGCCCGCAGCTGCGATGTCGCGCGGATCCTTTTCGGGCTTGCTTAAGTTGATCGTGATGTCGATGTCGCCGTACTCTGTGGATGAGGTCCACTTGATGTCCTTCGCGATCCTGTCCGTTCTTATGTAATTCGTGTCGCGGCTGAAGGTGTAGTACCAGTCCGTGGCGTCTTCTGCAGACTTTCTTCTCAGCGTCTCGAACATGTTTATCACATACGAGGGAGGAGGTGTAAGAAGTCCCATCAGCTTCGTGTCGAAAAGGTCTTTCTGCACGCCGGTAAGGTCGCCCTGGAGTGCGATGAAGTCTTCGAGGATAAGGTGGAGCTTACGCGGCACGACCTGCTCTTCGGGCTTAACGTATTCGTCGAGTCCCAATGCTTCAACGAGTTTGTTGACTGTATATGTTCTGTCGAGTTCGTCTGTGAGACCTCTGTCGACACCGTAGTTAACAAGTTCGGTAATAAGGTAATTGTAGTCTTTCATGATACGTCCCCCTGTTGTTGTATCAGATCACTTTAATGCCGCCGTATTTTCTTATCTTAAGTATGTCGCACGATCCTTCGCCGAAGACGGAATCCATTACCTCGCGGTACTTCTCGGCGTGATCGTTCTTTACGAAAGCCTGTATCGTTCCCGCGAAGCCGCCGCCGTGTACGCGGGAAGCTTCTTCGTTTGTAAGGATCGAATCGCTGACCGCAAGTGCGATCGATACGTTCTGTGTTGTTACATCGCTGTTGGTGTATATGTTCTGAAGATATTTGAAAGACGAGTTGCCGGATTCTTTTACGAGCTTTAGGAACTCCCACAGATCGCCGTGCTGCAGAGCCTCAGCCTCCTGATTCGCGCGCTTGCTCTCCTCAACGAAATGTATCGCGCGAAGGACCGCTCTGTCTCCTGCTTTCTCGCGGAGCATCGAGATGTTCTTTAAGATGTCATCCAGACTTACGGGGCGCAGCACCTCGTGACCGAGAAGTTCAGCGACTTTCTTCATTTCCGCGGGGACTGCCGCGTACTCGTCAGTAAGGTTGCTGTGCGAACCGCGTGTGTTGGTTATACAAAGGCAGTAGCCCGTCTTCGAGAAATCGAATTCGATGCGCTCGACCTCAGGGTTATCGGGATACTTAAAGTCTATGTGTACCATGTTGCCTACGGAGCATGCCATCTGATCCATGAGACCGCAGGGCTTGCCGAAATAGACGTTCTCTGCGTACTGTCCTGCTTTTGCTATGGTAACGGGATCTATCTTCATGTCGTTGTAAAGGCCGGACACGATAGTTCCGATCAACGTCTCGAAAGCAGCGGAAGAGGAGATGCCGGCACCTACAAGAACATCGCTTGTAACGTAAGCGTCGAATCCTCCGATCTTGTAGCCTTGGGAGGAGAGTGCCTGCAGCATGCCTCTTATGAGAGCCGGTGTCGTTCCGGTCTCGTCCTGCCTTACGGCAAGGTCGCTCACATCGATAGTGTTGGTGCTGTAGTTGTCGGATTTAAGTCTTACGGTGCCGTTGTCCGTCTTGCGAACAATGGCGATCGCATCTCTGTTTATGGACGCCGCGAGGACTTCACCGTGCTGGTGATCCGTGTGGTTGCCGCCGATCTCGGTCCTGCCGGGAGCAGAGTAGATCTCTATGCCGCCGTCAGCTCCGAAGTTCTCCTCGAAAACTTTGATCGCAGCATCGTAACGCGCGGGCTGCTTGGCCGCCCATGCGGGATCGATGTAAATGTCATTGAAATCGATAACGGAAAGGTCTGTCTTTATGCTCATGAGGCGTCCCTCCTTGTGGTGATTATATGATACATCGAATTTAGTAAAACGTCAATAAAGATTACTAAACATTTACTAAACACAGCTGACAAATTTCGCCCGAGCTGTTAGAATTAATATATGGTTACGATCAAAGACATAGCAAATGAATGCGGTGTTTCTCCCGCTTCGGTATCCAGGATACTGAATAATGACAATACTCTTAAGGTGACCGAAGAGACCCGTAAGAAGGTCTTCGAGACTGCCTCGAGATTAGGCTATGTAAAAAGGAACAGATCCAAGAGCAAGGCGGCATTTAAGCTCGGTATTCTTCAGTGGTTCTCCGCACAGCAGGAGCTGGAGGATGAATACTATCTTAAGGTGCGTAAGGGCGTCGAGGATTTCTGTGTAAAGAATTCCATTCAGATCGCACGCGCATACCGCACGGATCTCGATTATAAAGATACATTAAGAGACTGTAACGGTCTTGTCTGTGTAGGTAAATTCGCGAGGGAAGATGCTTCGGATCTTGTCGAGTTCAATAACAATATCGTCTTCCTCGATATGAAGTCGGAGCATCCGGAAGTAACGACACTTACCGTCGATCTTTATACGGCGACGAAGGAAGCTCTCGAGTATCTTAAGTCGCTCGGACATAAGAAGATCGCTTACCTCGGAGGCATCGAATATGCATCAGGCTCCGAAGTCGTTACGGATGACAGAAGACTTGCTTATGTTCTGTTTATGAGACAGAATCAGTTCCCTTATGAGGATCTTATAAAAGAAGATGAGTATACGACATCTTCAGGTTATAAGATGATGAATGAAATGCTCGAAGGAAATATCATCCCTACTGCAGTCTATGCCGCATCGGATGCTATCGCCATCGGTGCGATCAAGGCTATCAAGGAGAAGGGTCTGCGCGTCCCTGAGGACATCTCGATAATCGGATTCAATGACAATGACATGAGTGAGTTCACGGAGCCTCCGCTTACTACAATGCATGCGCCTTCCTACGATATGGGACAGCACGGCGCTAACCTTGTTTATGTGGCGGGCAACCTCGATATCAAGACTCCTCTCAAGGTCATGATCCCCTGTACAATGGTCAAGCGCAGTTCATGCGCAGAGTGCCATCAGGATACATAGAATAATGCCAACAGGTTGACAATTGTCTACTTGCGAACGATAATGCTGGTATACAGATGTGCACCAACGTTGTCGGAGGTAAAGTATGATCAGATTGTCAGACGCCGAATGGAAGATTGCAGTATGCCTGTGGGACCAAGGTTCTATGACCATAACCGAGCTTACCAGGACCTTGGGGAGCGACACCGGTTGGAGCAAGAATACCATCATCACGCTTCTTAAGAGGATGCAGGAGAAAGGCGCCGTGAGCTTCGTCCAGGAGGACCGCGCGAAAAGGTTTTATCCTCTGATTGACAGGGCCGAGGCCGAGATGGAAGAGACGGAGTCTTTCTTGGACAAAGTCTATAAAGGCAACGTCGGCTTGATGATATCCAACCTTATTAGTTCGGATAAGCTTACCAAAGAAGAGATAAGGGAGCTTCAGAGAATTCTGGAGGAAGACTGATATGCTTCGGTATGTTATCGGGGTCAGCCTCGTGGCTGTAGTTTTGCTGATTCTAAGGTCTTTAACAGACAGGAAGATTGCGCGTAAATATCAGTATGCGATGTGGCTTGCGATACCTTTGTTTATGCTGCTGTTTCCGATTGTAAATATTAAAGTAAATCTGCCGGAATTGCCAGAAGTAAATGAAGTTCAGAAGGTTCATGTTGCCGCAAGCGAGCCCGGAGATAATGCGGCTTCTGAAGAGCCGGTAATTATTAATACTTCACCGGCTGTAAAAAGAATCGACTGGGGCGCATCATTAAGAGATACATCGCTTCTGGTCTCGGTCTTAATTATCGCGTTTCTGACTTTGTATAACTTAGGTTTTGTTCTCTATGTAGTAAGGAGACGAAGCTTTATCAGGACTGACGGGGACAGCGGACTTAAGGTGTATAAGCTCGATTATAAGACGACGCCGTTTCTTCTTGGAAGAAGTATATATTTGGGAAGTGAGGAAGAGAGCTTTTCGAGGTGTGTGCTGTTCCATGAGGTGTGCCACTACAGGCAGGGGGATATGTTCTGGATTATCCTGAGGCATCTGGTGCTCGCGCTTAATTGGTATAACCCGCTAATCTGGATTGCTTTTATCAAGTCAGGGCACGACTGTGAGCTCGCGTGCGACGAGAAAGTGCTGAAACTCTTGGGTCAGAACGAAGCGGCGGAATACGGGAGGACGCTGTTAAGCCTTGTAAGTAAGAAGGCGGCGGTGCGACATAGGTTTACGTTAACAACGGGAATGAGAGGTACATATAAAACGATGAAGAAGAGGATAACAAGCATAAAGCACCCGAATAAGAACAGCAGGGTGGTTCTGGCGTCGTGTGCAGCTTTGATACTTCTTGCCGCAGGCTGCTCGCTGGTCGAATACGGGAAGAAAATGAGTATTGATGAAGCAACGGCACTGGCACTGTCAGCTGCACGCGTAAACAGCGAAGATGTGACAGTCTCGAGTACTGAGCTGGTAGATGAAGACGGAAGGCAGTTGTACGAGATCGAGTTTGTTTCTTATGGTGATGTTTACCGAGTATATCAGTATGGTATGGATGCCGATACAGGTGAACTTGTTTATGCCTGCTGTGCTCTCGAGGAGCCGCGGTATCCTTTGGATGAGAGGCTTTTCGGTGAGTGGGTCGTGACGGAGAATAGCACAGTGATGCCGTTTGTCGGGGAGGACGAGATATTGGGGTACACCTTTAACGGCGATAACACGGGGTACGTTACTGTGCTTATGGACGGCGAGGAGACAAATGTGGATTACACATGGACTGCGTCGTATCCGTATATCACGTTCTATGTCGAAGGCTGCAGCATCCCGCGCGCGACTTATTCTGTGGAAGGAGACTGCGGAATTATCTTAAGTCAGGGCACGCGAGTTATCAGACGGCAGAGCTAAATAAGAACGAAGCAATACAACAGAAACGGAACCTTAAGCAAATCTTAAGAACTTTCCCTGTTTATAATTAAAGGCCGGTAGAAGTACAATTGTCCCGTACCGATGAAGGAGGGACATTATGCCGAACATACTTATCTGCGATGACGAGAAGGATATCGTAAATGCACTTAAGATTTACTTAAGTGATCCCGACTACATAATCTATACCGCGGGGAACGGTCAGGAAGCGCTTGAGACCGTAAAGACAAAAGAAATCCACCTTATACTTCTTGACATCATGATGCCGGTCATGGACGGCATCGAGGCCATGGCGAAGATTCGCGAGATAAGTAACGTCCCCATAATACTTCTTACCGCCAAAAGCGAGGATGCCGACAAGATATTAGGTCTTAACGTCGGAGCTGACGACTACATCACCAAACCATTTAACCCGCTTGAAGTTTCTGCCAGAGTGAAGTCGCAGCTTCGGCGTTTCCTGAAGCTCGGCTCCGGAACGCCCTCGAAAGACAGGTTCGTGATAGGCGGCATCGAGCTTGATGACAAAGCAAAAGAAGTCCTCATAGACGGCGTACCGGCACAGCTCACACCCAAAGAATACGAGATACTAAAGCTTCTGATGTCGCATCCGGGCGAGGTGTTCTCTCCGGGCGACATCTACAGGTCGGTGTGGAAGGAAGCCCCTCTGGGGCAGGACGGCACCGTCGCAGTACACATTCGCCACCTGCGCGAGAAACTGGAGATAGACCCCGGCAACCCGAGGTATGTGAAGGTCGTTTTCGGACAGGGGTACAAGATAGAGAAGGGAAGATAATATGAGAAAGTTTTTAAGGTCGTTTACAGGAAAGTTTATTTGTTTCTTTGTGTGCGTGCTGTCGGCAGTTCTGACGGCGGGCTCCGTATTAGGCGTGATGCTCATGGCCCTGGAAGATTTCTATACTTCTTCGGAGGAAACTCTTGTAAGAGATGTCATCGCGTCTTCGGCTTACGATGCGGGGTGCAGGTTCAATAATGAGGTCTACGATGACATGGTTTCCGACGCGCGGGAAGATGTGGCTGTTAATGAATCTGTCGAAGAGTGTTTCGCGTTCGAAGTTTACGACGATGACGATAATCTGATAGTAGTGTCGAGCAATATAGATGAAGTGCAGGGGCAAGAGCCCGTGACTACGGTTCTGTATTCCCCGGGAACATTTGTCGAGAATGAGCCTTCGACGTACTTTACTACCAAAGTCTATTATGATTCTTCTGTTCCGATGACAGAGCAGATGGCTTTCTACTACAGACTGGTGGAGTTTCTGTACTCGATAAGATATACCCTCGGGGTAGTGGCGGCAGTGTCTTTGATAATCGCTGTAATCAGCTTTGTGATTCTCATGTCGGTTTCCGCAAGAAGACCGGATAACGAGGAGCTGTGCCCGGGAGTGCTTAATGATGTTCCCTTCGATATTCTGACAGCAGTATCGGCAGGCGCGGCAGCACTTATCTTAGCAATAATGTACTTGGTTGTATCCGAGACGGATGAATCTTATGTGCCTATGCTGATATTCGGGGTGCTTATGGCGTGCTCAGTCGCGTCGATTCTTCTCGGACTTTGCATGAGTATCTCCGCGAGATTAAAGCAGCATAATCTTATCCGTAACACGCTGATATTTAAGATTCTGCGATTCCTGTGGCAGTGCGTAAGGGGGCTTCACAGATTTAATATGAATCTGATACGAGGACTGCCGCTCATACCTAAGACACTGCTTCTTATAGCCCTTTTCGCAGTGTCCGAGATGTTTGCGATAGGCTTCGTAGACTTCGGCACAAGAGCAGGTTGCGTTTTTGTTCGGTTTATTATAGTCGTGCCTTTGATACTTAATCTCGCAGTGACTTTAAGAAAGCTTCAACAAAGCGGCAAGGCTCTCGCGGCGGGAGACCTTGGCTTTCACACCGAGACCTCAACATGGAAGTTATTGCCCGACCTTCGGGCGCACGGGGAGGACCTTAACAGTATCGCGAACGGGATGAACGCGGCTGTCAACGAGAGGCTTAAAAGCGAGCGCATGAAGACCGAGCTTATCACGAATGTCTCTCACGACATCAAGACGCCGCTGACATCAATAATAAACTACGCTGACCTTATATCCCGCGAGAAAAGCGAGAACCCGAAGATAAGAGAATATTCGGAGGTTCTGGTAAGGCAGTCGGAGAGACTTAAGAGGCTTACAGAAGATCTTATTGAGGCATCGAAAGCGTCCTCGGGCAACCTCGAAGTTAATCTTGAACCCTGCGAGGCGGCAGTCTTTATCTTGCAGGCGGAAGGTGAGTATGAAGACAAACTTAAGAAAGCAGGTCTGACGCTGGTCACGAAGCTTCCCGAAGAGAGCCTTAAGATAATGGCGGACGGCAGACGTATGTGGAGGATATTCGATAACCTTATGAATAATATCTGTAAGTATTCGCAGCCGGGGACCCGTGTGTATCTGTCGCTGGAACGCGTCGGCGATAACGCTCAGTTTGTCTTTAAGAACACATCCGCGTCCGAACTTGATATGAGCGAGGAAGAACTTATGGAGAGATTCACAAGAGGCGACCGGTCGCGTAACAGTGGGATAGAAGGTAATGGTCTGGGACTTTCTATCGCAAGGAGCATGGCCCAGCTTCAGAACGGGTCGCTCGACATCAAGATCGACGGCGACCTGTTCAAAGCTGTGCTCGAGGTTCCGGTGTCCAAATTGGTGAATAGTGATACGCTGTAGTGCATTAAACATTACAGGCTATAGTCCTTCCGTATCGAGAATATATTCGTCGAATAACGGGAGACAGAAAGAAACTATACCGCGAGTGCTGCCTTTAATTATTCCTTTCTTGATAAGTCTTTTTCTGTAGGGATTGAATTCGTTACTTGTCATATTAAGTTCATTCCTAATATCAGCGATTTTATCTGAACCGATCTTAGCCATAGCGATAAGAATCTTGCGGTCGCCGGCAGATAGTTCGTCCCATACTTTCTCATAAACATACTCCTCGAGGTATTGCCTGTAACGAGTCAGTATGCCTTGGTAATCTCCGCCGTTCTCCCATGTGTAGTATCCAAGTACTTGAAATGCGAAGGAATACCCTTTGGTAAGGCGAGCCATCTCCAGAGCCTGTGTTCTGCTAATCTTTAGCTTTTCGCTGTAATTGTTGGCTATTGCACCGATGTTTAAGGGCTCCAACTCAATCTTAGGTGCCCTGTAAAGGAAAGTAAGGCTTTTCTCATTTTGAAGATGATTGATATTATCGTAGAGCCCCGTCATTATAAGATAAACGGGCAAGTCTTGCCGTAACAGTATCTGGAAAGATGCTGCAAATTCCTTTATATACTTGCTGTTCACGACTTCGTCGATTGTTATAAGTACACGCTTTCCCTTCTTCTTAATGCTCCCAAGCATTTTGGTTACCGCTGTGTCTATGTCTGCAATGGGAGCCTCCCCTTTTACTTCCAGCCCGAAGCCGAATATTGACAGGTTTATCTTGGATTGTTTAAACAACTGAGCCAGTTTGTTGTCGCTTGCAAGTTTTGCCGCCAAAGCATTCATAAGATCACGCTCGGGGTTAAGCTCTATTGTTATCCATTCACTATTCTTCTTCAGGTGGCTTGCTATTTCCGTCATGAAAACAGTTTTGCCTGAGCCTCTGATACCGGTGATCATATATACTTGCTGACTGGGTTTTACACTGGAAAAGGCATTGATCACCTCATCAAATTGTGCCACACGCGATATTAATTCTGACGGTGCTTTACCAAAAACAAGCGAATACGGATTGTTCATATTTACTGTCCTTTACTGTTTTAAAAATGTTTTACTGTCGTTTACTGTTTGAATATTATTTTACTGTCGTTTACTGTTTTGGTCAAGAACGGCTGTTATCGGATCTGATTCAGATGTTACGAATACAATAAACGAGTATGTATCTCAGTATAGTGATTACATATTCAAGACGGCACAGGACATGGCTGATAATCAGCAGTATGATGAAGCTATTGCATATCTTGAAGAGAATAGTGATTATGTAGATGACGACCAGTATAATTCCATTGTTGCTGATTATGAGGATTCTGCTGCACAGTTATTGTTGCAGTCAAATGATGTTGCCGGTCTGATTGCGGCAGGTAGTTTTGATGATGCATTTAGCGTGCTGAATACAATAGGAAATATGTATCCGAATTCTGAAACTTATAACCAACTTTTAGCAGAGGCAGAAGATGCTTATACTTCGGCTGAGTTAGGTATAATACAGGGCTATATTGACAACTCAGATTATGAAGCAGCTTATGATGAGTGTATTGACGCTTTGAACAGAGTTCCGGGAAGAAGCGAACTTGTTACTCAAAGAGACTACTGTGAACAAAGACTTCCTGTTCCTTTGGATGATTGTTTTAGTTCTAGTTCAGGTATACATGGTTATGGTGATCCTTCGGGCTCTGAAGGTCTGTTTGATAATATTTTTACCGATGATGATTTTTTGATGTATGCTGACAATGCAGGTTTTGAGGGTTTTGGTAACTATGCTGATTTCTATTTGGATGGACAATATGACATATTAAGATTAGGTGTAACACCCTTTGAGCATATATATGGCGATTATGTTGTGTTCAGTATTATTGCTGATGATGAAGTTATATATGAACAGAGTATTACAAATCGCACAACACCGGATTTGTTTGACATAGATGTATCTGGTGTAACGTGGTTAAGAATATCTTTTTCATCGGAACTTTCCAATAGAATTGTTGTAGTTAATCCACAGTTGCTTTGTAATTAAAAGGAGCACGATTTAAAGTAAGTATTGTGATGATTGAGAAATTACAGTAATCGGTTGTCATGCGCACATTGCACAACAGGAGGAAACTGATTTTGTGAAATCAGTTTCCTTTTTGTTTGTGGCAAAGGTGTTATCATACACTTAAGGAAACTCAAATCGTATAATTAGTTTCCAAAGGAGCGGATCATGGACCAGGATATGAAGATTAAGATCCTCAAGGCAACAATCACGGTCTTCAACAAGAAAGGCCTTAAGCTCACTATGGATGATATAGCCGAGCAGATGGGTATATCCAAGAAGACGATCTATAAGCATTACGACAGTAAAGAAGAGATTTTCGACCAGATCGTCGATTACATCTTCGATGACATTAAGAAGAAAGAGCAGGAGATCCTCGATGAGGAAGGACTCGAACTCGAGGTAAGAGTAAGACGACTCCTGGCAGCTTTCCCTGAAAGATTCACCGAGATAGATTTCACAAAGCTCGGTGACCTTAAAGCAAAGTATCCCAAGATATATAAGAAGCTTACCAAGAGGCTCGACTCGGGATGGGAACCGACAATGGCACTTCTCGAGCAGGGCAAGGAAGAAGGTATCTACCGGAAGGATGCGAACTTCACGATATTCAAGGTCATGATGGATGCATCGGTAGCGAGGTTCTTCGAGACGGACACCTTAAAGAAAAGCAAGATCAGTTACATAGAGGCATTGAATCAGGTAGTAGACATACTTCTGACGGGCATCAAAGCATAAGGGGGCACGCATATGGGCAAATCAAACAGTGTATACGGTAACGAGCAGAGTTCTCATACTGTAAGAAAAGCCGAGAAATCCAAGAAGAAGTATATAAAGAAGTTCGGTGACGACTCGAAAGCAAATTATTCTGCCGAGGTTACCGAGAACAAATATATCGGAGATCTTCTCGGAGTTAAGAATATCGCGATCGGCAAGTCCGAGCCCGGAACAAGCAAAGGCTTTGATCTTGATAACGGCATCATCGTCGGCAATATCAGAATGGGATTCGGTCATTACCGCATCTCTATGGCTATGGCAAGTGCCGCTAATTCGATGGGACTCACACCTTACTGGATGGACTTGAATTCCTATCCCGAGACGACAGGCACGAAGGTCATCTCCGCACAGAACGATCTGTATTCGCTGGGCTCGAGACTCTCACAGAAGAGTAAGGTCTTTAATAAGGCCGTCTGGGAGCCTGTAAACTACACGGGCTTTAAGCAGCTTTCCTACAACGCTCCCGACCAGAAGAACGCCGAGCTTATGGCAGCTGTCTTTAAGAACGTACCCAAGGATATTCCCGTTATCGGTACGCACGTATGGCCTGCACAGGCTGCGATCCATGCCGGTATGAAGTATGTCGTTAACGCCGTTCCCGATAACTGGCCGATGGCTCTGCATTTCGCTGAGGGCGCGGTGCATACGATTCAGACACATTACGCATATCAGGGCTACCGCACGATGAACGGTATGGCGGGAGACAAGGTGCTTAAGCCGATGCCTGCCGACAGCCTTGTTTACACGGGACACTACATCGACGACGAACTCGTTAAGAACATAAAGCAGGACAACAAGAGAAGACTCGCGCGCAAAGCTGACGGCAAGCCTATGCGTTTCCTTCTTACCATCGGAGGCGCGGGTGCGCAGAAGGAGATCTTCGCTGCGATCATCAACGAACTGATGCCCGAGATCAAGAACAACAAAGTCGCTCTTTATATCAATATCGGCGATTATCTTAATGTATGGGAAGACTTAAGGCAGCTTGCACCCGATATGTATCTTTATACGAAGACTCATATCAACGACTGGGAGGAGACGAAGCAGTTCTGCGCGGATGCCATTAAGGGCGATGTGGAAGGAATACACCTGTTCTGCCACGAGAATATCTTCGAGGCGGTATATGCTACGAACCTTCTCATGAGATCGTGCGATGTTCTCGTAACGAAGCCTTCGGAGCTCGCTTTCTATCCCGTTCCGAAGCTGTTTATAAAGAGGATCGGAGGCCACGAGCAGTGGGGCGCTATCCACTCCGCAGAGATGGGTGACGGCACACTCGAGTGTCAGGACATCCCACATACACTGCAGATGGCAAGACTGTTCCTCGAAGATGACGTAACCTTGAAGAACATGTGCGATGCAATAGACCTTAATAAGAAGATGGGTGTTTACGACGGAGCTTATAACGCAGTCAAGATTGCGATGGGACTTAAGGGGGTGACCTTATGAGACTGACAGCAAAAGAGAAGATCGCCTACGGCCTCGGCGCCGTCGGCAAAGACATGGTATACATGCTCTCCGCGAGCTATGTGCTTTATTACTTCCAGGATATTCTCGGTGTATCTGCCATAGCCATGGGTATTATCCTCATGGCGGCAAGAGTCTTCGATGCGTTTAATGATCCCATCATGGGTGTCGTTGTCGCCAAGACCAAGACCCGCTGGGGCAAGTTCCGTCCCTGGCTCATGATCGGCACCATAACGAATGCGATCATCCTGATCGTCATGTTCTCCGCTCCGCCTTCGCTTGACGGCGGCGGTCTGATCGCATATGCGGCAGTTACTTACATCCTCTGGGGTATTACTTATACCATGATGGATATTCCTTACTGGTCAATGATCCCGGCGTTTACGGAGAGCGGTAAGGAGAGAGAAGGACTTACGACTCTTGCAAGATCCGCAGCAGGTGTAGGTTCCGCTATCGTAACTATTCTGACTGTCATGAGCGTTGCTGCTTTGGGTAATGCATTCTCCGCTAAAGAGAGTGATCTTCTTACAAAAAATTTTGCTTCTTCTGACGGTCTCAACTACACGGCATATGTGATCGAGGTAGACGGTGATCAGAATCCGACAGGCAACGTGACGGAATTTGCAGGTGACAATGTACAAGTTTCCACTACTATCACCGGTGCAAGAAGAGTGTTCGGTGACTGGAATGATGTTATCTACGTTAACTCTTCGAATGCCGATGTAACTCTTACGATCAACGATCAGGAGATCGAGGCGAGCAACGTAGAGTTCGTAATGGGTGATTACGAAGGTGAGGGCGATGAGCAGGTCTTCGTTCAAACTGATCCTGCAGTCGCATTCTATGTGGATTCAGAAACATATGCAGAACTGTCCTCTGAGACTTCCATCAATGCCGGAATCATGATGGAGTCTAACCTCGAAGTGGAGAGAGTAGGTTTTAAGTATTTCTCCATGGTAGTCGGCATACTGTTCGTTGTATTCATCACCATCACATGTCTGTTCATAAAGGAGAAGTCTTCGGTTGATATCAAGACTGCTTCCGTAGGACAGATGTTCAAGGCTCTGATCCAGAACGATCAGGCTATGACCATCGTAATCACTATCGTTCTTGTTAACTCAGCAACTTATATCACATCTAACCTTCTTATCTACTTCTTTAAGTACGATCTTGCAGGTACAAACTGGCAGGGTAATTACACTCTGTTCAATACTTTCGCAGGCGGCATCCAGATTATCGCCATGATGCTCTTCTTCCCGATATTGAGAAGGTTCTTCAACACATTGAAGATATTCTATATCTGCATCGGTTCCGCGATCGGCGGTTACATCATCCTTCTTGCCATGGCACTTGCCGGACTTAAGAGCGTATTCCCGTTCTTCGTTCCCGGATTCTTCATCATGGCTGCAGTAGGTATCCTCAATGTAGTAGTTACCATCTTCCTCGCGAACACGGTTGACTACGGACACCTTAAGAACAACAGAAGAGATGAGTCGGTCATCTTCTCCATGCAGACATTCGTAGTTAAGCTTGCATCCGGTATCTCTGCGCTGGTTGCATCCATCTGTCTTGCAGTATTCAACATCAAGGAGAATTCGGATGTAGTAATGACATATACAACATTCCTTGAAAAGATCGACGAGATTAGAAATGGCGTTGTAGAGACTATCAGTTCCAATTCCGTTATCGGATTGAGAATGGTCATGACACTGACACCTATCATTGTACTGGTAGTTGCAGTTCTTATCTTCAAGAGCAGATACATACTTACTGACAAGAAGCTCGGAGAGATCATTACTGAATTAAAGTCCAGGGAGGCATGATATGATCACTTCTAAGGATGACAAGCTGTTCGTTCTTGATACGAAAAAGACCACCTATGCCTTCCGCGTGATGCCGACAGGACACCTCGAGCATCTGTATTACGGCAGGAAGATAAGGCTCGATTCCGACGACGGTATCGCAGAGCAGTGGGAGTTCGGTCCCGGTAACTCGAGTGTCTACGATAAGGAGAATTCGTCTTTCTCATTCGAAGACATTAAGCTCGAGATATCAGTTCCGGGAAAAGGCGATGTAAGAGAGCCCTCATTGGAGCTTATAAATGCCGACGGAAGCCGCACTTCTGATTTTGTTTTCGAGAAGGCGGAGCAGACCAAGGGCAAGATCCGTAAGGAAGACTTCCCCGGTTCTTACGGGGATGATGCGGATGTGCTTACGGTGACATTGAAGGACAAAGAGAACGGTCTTACATTGAAGCTCATCTATACGATCTTTGAGAAGTGTGACGTTATCACAAGGTCGTGCGAGCTTACTAACGACTCGGAAGAGGACATCGTGATCGGGCGCATCATGAGCATGCAGTTGGACTTTGATCCCGGCGATTATTCGTTTGTTACTTTCAACGGTGCATGGGCACGCGAGATGGGAAAGAACGTGCAGAAGGTCGGGGCGGCTAAGCTTGTTAATTCATCTTCGACCGGCGCATCTTCCAACAGAAGCAATCCGTTCATCATGCTCGGCAAAGGGGCATTCGATGAAGACTATGGAGAAGTGTACGGGATCAATCTTATCTACAGCGGCAATCACTATACCGCGGTCGAGAAAAATCCTTACGGCAAGGTAAGACTTGTTACGGGCATCAACCCGCAGGGGTTCTCATGGAAACTTCAGAAAGGAGAGTCCTTCACAAGTCCGGAGGCGGTCATGACTTATTCAGCTTCCGGGTGCAACACGATGAGCCACGGCTTACATGATTTTGTCAACGAACATATCGTAAGCGGGCAGTGGAAGGACAGACTTCGGCCGGTCCTCTTAAATTCCTGGGAGGCATCTTACTTTAAGATAAGCGAGAGCAAACTGCTGCGCCTTGCAAGACGCGCGCGAAATGCAGGTATCGAGCTGTTCGTTATGGATGACGGCTGGTTCAAAGGACGTAATGACGACACGACTTCCCTGGGTGACTGGACGCCTGATAAGAAGAAGCTGCCGCGCGGAGTAAAGGGTATATGCGACAAGATAAGAAAGCTCGGGATGGACTTCGGTATCTGGGTAGAGCCCGAGATGATATCCGAGGATTCTGATCTGTACCGAGCGCATCCTGACTGGGCGATGAAGATACCGGACAAGCCGCATTCTACCGGAAGAAATCAGATGCTCCTCGATCTGACACTCACGGAAGTTCAGGACTATATCATCGGTGCGATGTCGGAGGTTTTCTCTTCTGCCGAGATCTCATATGTTAAGTGGGACTATAACCGTAATTTCACGGACGTGTATTCGGCGTCGCTTCCCAAGAGCCAACAGGGTGAGGTCGCGCACAGGTATATCCTCGGGCTGTACCGCGTGATGAATACGTTGACGAAGAAGTTCCCGCAGATTCTTTTCGAGGGGTGTGCTTCCGGCGGCAACAGGTTCGACCTCGGCATACTGTCGTACTTCCCGCAGATATGGGCTTCGGATGATACCGATGCGTACCAGCGCGGTCTAATCCAGAACGGGTATTCGTATGCTTATCCGCAGTCGACGTATACATGCCATGTGTCGGATGTGCCGAACCATCAGACGCTGAGAAGAACACCGATCGACACGAGGTTTAATGTTGCGGCGTTCGGTGTCACGGGATACGAGTGTAATCTTTGTGATCTGTGTAAGAGCGACTTCAACGAGATCAGAACACAGGTCGATTTTCTTAAGAAGAACAGAAGACTTCTGCAGTACGGAAGGTTCTTCAGAAAGAGTTCGTTCGATGAAGGGCAGATACTGTCGTGGACGATCGCTTCGAAGGACGGCAGTGAGGCCGTGTCGCTTCTTATGCAGGGACTTGCGACTCCTAATGAGCATCAGGATGTGCTCTATCCGAGAGGACTTAACGAAGATGTGAAGTACCGCATCGAGAATGTCGCACATACTTATGACATAAGGGCTATGGGCGGTTTGATAAATACCGTCATGCCGGTGCACATTAAGCCCGACGGATTCCTTCATTCTGTTATCGCGAAGTTCGTAAGGTTCGATTATGAGAAAGAATCTCACGATATGTACGGTGACGCGATGATGTACGCAGGCGTTCATCTAAAGCCGAGATTCGCGGCGCTCGGATATAACGAGAATGTCAGATATTTCCCGGACTTCGGTTCGAGACTGTATGAGATTAAGAAGGCGGGTTAAGCCTTATCTCCACTCGATATTAAGTGCCGTACGGTCGTGGAAGAAGGCTGTGTCTCGGAGGCGGTTGTCTGCTCTGTTGTTTCCTCAGTGGGATCTTTGTCTGCGAAAGTGCTGTCTCCGCCGTCTCTGTCCCTATTTGACATTGTGAGCCTCCTTCTTGCGGGCGATGATATACAGTACGATGCATGAGACTAAACCTGTGACAGTGCAGATGACGCCTGAGCCGAAGTAGGGTGTCTTATACTTAAGTACAATATCATGGTGTCCTGCTGTAAGGTCAAGTCCCATATATTTGATGTCGGTCCTGATTAAAGGATACTCTTCTCCGTCTACTGTGGCAGTCCAGCCCTCGGAATAGGGAATGGTGAATACGAGGATCTTATCGTCGGAAAGATCGATGTCACCTGTTATCATATCCGTTCCGAATTCGACATTCTCCAGAGTATTCTCGTTTAACATATCGATGGCTGTGAATGTATTATCCATCGGCAGACATTCGATCTCTATGCTGTCGAATTCATATTTTCCGGATTCGGTAAATGCCAGTGCGATCCATTCCACGGGTTCCTCGGAGTATCCGAGATTGATCGTAAAGTCTCTTCTGCCGTCATAATACTCGTATCCGTCTTCGAAGAAACCGAAGGTCTTTACCACTCCTGTCGAAGTGCCGATAACGAATGACGTCTCGCTGTCTCCCGTAAACCTTATGCCCTCAAGGTTGATCCTGGTCTCGCTGTTGCCCGTGCCGTCGAAATAGAAATAGCAAATAAGGGATTCCTCCGTGAGATTGATACAGCACGGATCGGATACCGTAGATGTATAGTCAGGAGATACACTGTTAAGCGAGGCTGTATTATATTCTTCCCCGCTGCACGTATTACCGGGGACAACAGCGGCATAAAGCATGACCTCTTCCTTTTGTGCGGGAGAGAGTGCGAGCCATTCGTTCTCGCTTATTATCTGATCTGTCGAGAAAGTAAGGCTTATCGGGTGTGTATTGATGTAGACGGAATGACCTTCATACACATCACTGCCGGTTAAGTCATACCCGTAGGGGATGCAGGAAGCATCTTCGGGAACTATGTAGTACAGAACTGATGCAAGATCTGTCATTACGGTGCGGTCATCCAGGTTGCCGTAATCGGATATCTTATAGTCGAACAGCCCTGATTCCACATTGTATCTGACAACATTGGTGTTTGATAAAGACCAGTAATAATTAGGGCAGGACACATTTCTGGTCAGTGCTGCATTACGGTGCAGATCCTGCCCGAGATAACGGTAGAAACCGTCCTCGGAGCTTAACAGGAGGCTTGCCGCAAGAGCATCGTCTGTCATGTAGTCCCGGATCTCCGAAGGCCGCCTTGCTTCGGCAACATAGGGTGGCTCCAGAGCCATGTTAAGAATAAAGCTTGATGCCGTTACGCTTATATAAGTGAACAGCAGTATGATATTCATTCTTTTCGCGCCGTCGGCTTTACTGTCGGGCACGAATGCCAGTATCAATGTAAGAGTCAGAAGTATTATCAGAGCGGGTACGACGCCGGTGTTGCCGAAAGCTCCGGTTATGAGGCAAAGGACCGTGAGGATTCCGATAAATATAAGGGCCGGACGTTTAAAAAAGGTGCGGTCGCAGGCAAGTTTATCCATCTGGAAGCTTAGTGTAAAACTGTAAAGAAGTGCGGCGATAAAGCTCCATCTTCCGGACATATACGACATGCCGTTAAAGACCTGTCCGAAGAACGGGACGATAATGAACATCAGCGTGATAAGATGCAGAACTTTCAAAGTCTTGGACGTTCCCTTGCGAAGGAACAGATAAAGACACGAAAGAATAACCGCAGGGGTAAGACAAAGACAAAGCCAATAGCTGTTGACGGGGGTAAGAAGAACCGTCGGTATGGCCTTGTAATAATCAGCAGGATACAGAAGTCTCATCCTGTTTACGTCTTCGAATCTCTCGTCCGTTCCGAATGAGAAGAGTACGGGGACGAATACGATACCTGCAGCAAGAAGCCCGGTCAGTGAATATATGAACAGGTCTTTTACCGGGCGGATATAGCCGCGGATGTTCCTGCCGTTTACGATTATCAGTCTTACGAGAGCATAGATAACCGTGATGATAACCAGCATGTAGAAGAAGTAGAAGTTGGAAACCGCAGCTAGGAATACGGCTGCTGTGAATATATTCGGCCTGCCGTTCTTAATGATCTTCTCGCACCCTGCGATGATAAGCGGCAGATAGATTACGGGGAGCAGAAAGAAGAAGTGTCTCGCGGTACTGTATACGGCATAATACGAAAACACGTATGCTATAGCACCCGTGAGGATGCATACGTCTTTTTTGATCCCAACGGTTCTGCACAAAACGATAAAGGAAAGACCTGCAAGGTACAGCCTTGTGATGCATATCGCATCATAGAGTATATATGTGTGTTCGGGACTGAAAAAAACAGACAATGCGCACAGAGGCGAACCGACGGCATAGTAGTGAAGTACGTCCAGTATATCTCCGCCGTCTCCTATGGAGAAGCTGAATGACGGGATGTTTAAACTTCCTTCTGTGAAGACGGTTCTCAGTACGTTCCTTAAATGTTCTCCGTAGAATACCAGAACGTTGTGGTACTGCTTAAGTCCGTCTACGTGCCACACGAATGTCCTGCCCGTAATAATGTACCAGCAGAAAACCGACAGCGCCGTCACTGCGAAAAGAAGAGTGTACTTAATCAGGATGCTTTTGGTTGGTGATATACGCATATAAAGGGATTATACATCATTGCGGACTGTTCATAATCAGCCGGGAGCGGTCTGTGGTAATATAGCTGGCAGGGGAGAGAACAAAGATGAAACTTAATCTGTATGAGGATAAGAACAGTACCGATGAACGCGTGGATGTATATTACTCGAATATGCGTCCCGTTATCCGTCAGCTTATAGACACGGTAAACTCGGATAGGCCGCAGCTTAAGGGACGCCCTGCCGATGAGGACTTGGATGACGGCGAGGAGATCATACTTGACCCCAAGCAGATATACTATCTCGACCACATCGAAAGGAAACTGTTCGCTTATACAAGAGACGGTGTGTACCGCGTCATGGATACTCTTGCTTCCTGTGAGGAGATGCTCTGGAACTACGGCTTCGTAAGAGTAAGCAAGTCGAATCTCATTAACATATACAAGATCACTCAGCTTAAGCCGGACCTTAACATGAAGGTCTACGCTTCATTCGATAACGGTGAGAGGATCTGCATCAACAGATCTTATAAGAAGAGCTTCACGGAGTATCTTCAGCGTATGAGGAGAATGTCAGAATGAGAGAGTATTTGAAAGAAACACTGATAGAACTGTGCTGTGCTTATACGATAATCTCCGTTGCGGGTGCGATAACGAATTTTATTTACGGCAGCGAGACCAGCAATGCGAACGTTATCATCATGTTCATCTTCTGTGCCATCGCGGTATTCGTGCTGTCGCTCCATAAGCTTCTGATACGTTTCAGTCCGCTTGTAATGATCATCATCCAGTTCTTCGTGTCGCTCGGACTTTGCTTCGCAGTTGTATTTGCTTTAAGTTTTATCGAACCTGTTACCCCGAGAGGATGGTTCGAATTTCTGCGTTCTTTCCTGATCGTTTATGCACTCGGTGCAGGCGTCTACTACTACAGGGTTTTCGCAGATGCGAAGAAGCAGAACGAGATGATAAAGCAGATTCAGCAGCAGAACAAAGACGATGATGTGCTATAATTCCAAACATGGAAGCAGGCAGGATAAATAAAGACTCAAAATTCTCTTTGTTCATGTTGATAATGACGGTCGTCGTTATCATAGGCAATGCCAAGCTAACCGTAGAGAGCATGAATGCCACTCTGTTTGCTCTTAATTACCGCCGCGGAATAGTTGCGAGGGGCTTGTTCGGCTGGATACTCGATGTGATATGCAGCATATTCGGCGAGAGATTCTATTGTTATCAGACTGTATTTGTCATCTGTACTTTAGGCTACATCTTATACCTTTGTGTGCTTTGGTTCTTTGCCAAGAAATTCATCGCATCATACAACGGCAACAAACATGCTCTGGCGTTCATCATGCTGATAACTCCTTTCTTTGTTTCCATGTTTGCCACTTTGGAGAACTACGGAAGAACGGATATGTATCTTCTGCTGCTTTCCGTTGTTGCAGGCTACTTTATACTGAAGGGTAAATTCCTGTTCTTAAGTGTGATATGTCCCGCGGTGGGAATACTTATACACGAAGGATATGTGTTCGGATATTACAACATTATCCTGGCGTGTCTGTTCTATATGTTCGCAGTGGGATGCGGCGGCAGGAACAGATCCAGATATGTCATCTGGACGATTATAAGCATAGCCTGCTCCCTGTTTGTCTTTATCTGGGTGTTCTCTTTAAGCAAGACTATGCTCCCGATGAACGACGAGATATATCAGGGGATCGTAAGCGATGCCGAGAAGCTCGCTGTCGAAGGAGGCGTAGTTCATTATGATTTTTTAAGGGCATACGTCCTCGGAGTTGATCTTTATGAAGTCGAGGCAAATGATCTTTTTACCGGCAGGCTTTCTTCCGTGATATTCCTGGTGTTTTTTACCCCGGTTATCGTAAAGATAGCGGGGATAGTAAGAGCATTGTTCAGGGAAACTGTTTATAAGAAGACCGTAGTATTTTTGTGTCTCGGCGGTCTGGCATCACTTCCGTTGTTTATCAGAAAGTGTGACCACGGCAGATGGATGTTCGCTCTTGTTTGCTACTACGTTATCCTTCTGTGTCTTCTTGTAATCGCCGACAATAAAGTAGTGAAAAAGGTATTCCTTGAACAGATGCAAATAATAGCGCAGTCAGGCTGGCAGCCGGTCTTTTATACTGCGTACTGCATGATATTTATTCCTTTTCAGACAATATGCGTCGATGACTTCTGCCAGAACGCCATGGTTCTGTTTATCAGATTCATGATGGGCAAGTATTTCTGATCTGCAGGTTATTCAATTACTACATCATCCGAACCGACGCTGAAGTTCAGGTTCTGCCAGTCTGTACGGTGGATTGAGAAATTGACCGTCACGGTGCCGCCGGCGGAAAGTGTTCCCGAAGAACCTGCAGTGATTACGCATCTGTCATCCCCGAATGATCCTGATGTCCCCGAGACTTCCGAATACTGTCCGGAAGAAGATGTCATGCCTGCGTGATAGCACTCGAAAGTAAGTCCGTTCGTGTCATCAAGCAGAATGCTTATCTGAATATCCGACAAAATGATGCTGCCGGAACTTGTATTCTCGATATCCATAGAGCCGGAGATAGAGTTACCGCCGTTACTGTCGTAACGGATGCTGACCGACAGATCGTCGGAGGATACGCTTCCCGAAGATGCGCCGTTCGCAGCTGTGGGTGAGGTGTTATCGCCGCCTTCGCCGGAACCCGTTCCCGGAACTACCGAAGCACCTGCACCGGAACCGTCTTCATTCGGTTCACTGCCGTATACGAGCGCGCCGTTTTCGTAGAGGCCCAGATACTCTCCGCTTCCCGAAGACAGTCCCGTGAAAGAGAAGTCATTGCTGTTGTCCCAGACGCCTCCGGGACCTATGAGTCTTACCTGAACTTCGGACTTGTACTGTGACTGGCCGCCCGGGTAAAGGGCGCCGTCATCGTAGACTATGGAGAGATAGTAGATGTGATTCTCCTCATTCCATACCTTGAGTCCGTCGACTCTTCCTGACTGCATATAGTTTGTCGTTATCTGGACATCGGAGGCTTCGTATCCCGCTTCGTAGAGCTCAGACAGATCGACGAAGTAGCGCACTTCGAAATCTGTAGCAGCTCTGGCGGGCCATGCGGTCATGTCATATACGACCGTTTTAACTTCGATAAATCCGTCGCCCTGAGCGTTGATGGAAGCTTCGATGCTGTATTCCTGCTCTACGGGTTCAACCGCGCCGAAGTCTGCGCGGGTCTGTCCGTGATATTCGGAATACATCATGGCAAGAAGACCCGTGAAGCCTGCGTTATAGTCGCATGCTACCTCATTCGCGGTGTAGTCGGAAACAGCATCGGTGTAGTTGCCTGAAGCATCGGGACCTCCTACGAGTGCTCCGTACAGGGTGTGACGGTGAGAGGAGGGTTCGTTCATGTTGTCGCACCAGGAACCCTGTGCGGTTCTGTGGTGCGGATGCTCGGGCGGATTCTCGCCGAAGCCTACGACGTAAGATCTTCCGGAAGATCCCAATGCGTAATTGCACTGTGATTCCGCGAAGTCCCAGTATGTTTCCGACTTGTCGGACGGGCATGCATCACATCTGCTGTATACACATGCGATGAAGCCTGTCGTGGTAGCGTATCTTAACGATCCCCATGAGTCGAGCCATGCAAGACCGTCGGGGGTATATGTGATGTCGTTGCACCAGAAATCAAGATGCTGTTCGACTGCGGACGTGTATGTGGAAGAACCGGTGATCTCAGAAAGAAGCACGGCGGCTCCGATATGAACATCATCCCAGCACATAGACCAGTCGTAATCGTGTCCTGCCTGTGAGTAGCAGCTCTCGGCGTTGTCGAGATAGGACTCATTGCCTGTCGCGATGTACAGCCATGCTCCTGCCCATGCAAGCTCGTCATAGAAGCCGCTCCAGGAGTTGTAGAAACCGTTTGCAGCAGTGTAGCCCGCATCGGATCTTGTGGAGTCTGCGAACTCATAGAGACTCTCGGCATGCTCAAGACAGAGCGCACTGTACTCGGGGTCGTACTCCTCGAAAATAATACTTGCGGAAGCAAGTGCTGCGGCAGCTTCGCCTGCTGCGGCGGAGCCCGGGTTGCTTGAATCTACATAGTAGCTCGGACGGTCCATTGTCATGACTTCGCAGGGTCCCCACCAGGAGTGATCTGCATTTCCGTCACCTACCTGATAGTAGTAAACATCGTCTTCGGGATGACATCGTATGAGGTAATCGGTAACCCATCTGATATCTCCCAGGACATACTCGAGCTGACCTGATTCCTCGTAAGCTTCGGGGATCTCGTATACTGACCAGGCGAGCATTGCCGCGGAATAGGCCATGGGAAGATTGAACTTAACGTTATCGCCGGCGTCATACCATCCGCCTGTAAGGTCGAGTCCTGCATCAGAACCGTCATTAAGTGCGCTGTCGCCTCTCCAGTTGCATCTTGTCTGCTCGGGAAGATCCCCTGATCTTTGAAGTTCGTAGAAAAGAAGTGACATCTGCAAAGCTTCTCCGTAGTTAAAGTCGCCCGTGCCCTCGATGCCTTCATAGCCGCTTCCTTCTTCGGTAAGATTGCCTGTGTCGATCGAAGATGAGCCGAATGTCTGTTGTGCAGGTTCGGTTGCCGCCGGTTCTGCCGCGGCTGTTTCTGCGGAACCCGCAGGCTGCGATCCGTCAGGTGCGATGCCTGTTTCTTCGGCGGGTTTTGCACATCCCGCGAGTATGGACAGGCACAGAAAAACACTTAATAACTCAGTCTTTTTCATAATAGTAATCCTCATCTTCCTGATAAGCTTTGCCTTTATCGGCGACCAGGTTCTTGACCCATTTGTATTTCTTGTAGTGAATGAATACCACAGGCAGTTTGATCATCTCATCCAGATTCAGGATGAAGTAGACGGCGAGGACGGGAAGGTTAAGGACGAATGCCGCGATGAATCCGGCGGGCACGATAAATACCCACATCGTGATCGTGTCGCAGATGAATCCGAACTTCGTATCTCCGCCTGCAGCGAATATACCGCCTATGGTAGTCGAGTTGATCGATCTTCCGAGAATGTAATAAGAGCACATCCACAGCATGTACTTAAGGTATTCCGAAGCCTGAGGCGACAGATTGACGAGCTTAAGAACAACGGGTGCGGAAAGCGCTACGAGTATGCCGAGTATTGCTCCGCTTATTATCGTAAGATTGGTGATCTTATTGCCGTATCTTCGGCCCTGCTCGAGTCTGCCTGCACCGAGCTCGTTGCCGACTACGATGGCGCCGCCGCTTCCGAGGGCATAGCAGAAGCAGGATACGAGATCCTTGACTACCGCTACTATCGCATTCGCTGCGGTGGCATCTGCTCCGAGATGGCCGATGACAACGGATATCATTGTAAATCCGATACCCCACAGAAGCTGGTTGGCCATAAAAGGGGTGGAGTACTTGGAGAACTCGCGTCGGATGTCCGGGTCGGAATTGACGATGTATTCTTTTCGCAGTTTTACGCTGCACTTGCGTATGATCAGATATGCGCAACCTATGAAGCCTTCTAGTCCCGACAACGTTGTCGCGAGTGCGGCTCCCGCTGCACCCATACGGGGAAGTCCGAACAGACCAAATATGAAGATCCCGTTCAGGATGATGTTGACCACTACCATCGAGATGCTGATGGCGGTACTCTCGCGTACGAAGCCTGTGTTCTTGAGTACAGCCTCGAACAGCCATGCGAAGCTTGTCAGGATGTAGGAGAAGCTTACGATGCGAAGGTAGCTTACGCCGTGATCGATTATGCTCGGCACGTCGGTGTATACGCGCATGAGTCCTTCGGGGAGGACGAGTCCCATGAAGAAGAACAGGACTGCCACGGGGATCGTGAGCTTGACGGCATAGCCGAACAGTTTCTCGATGGATTTCTTATCGCTCTTGCCCCAGTACTGCGCGGCAAACATATTCGTGCCCGCAGCGATGCCGAAAAGAAACAGGTTAAGAACGAACGTGACCTGAGTCGCGAGCGAGACTGCCGACATCGAATCCTGATCCAAAGCCACAAGCATAACTGCGTCCGAGATGGGGACGAGAGCGAACATGAAGTTCTGCAACGTGATGGGAATGATCAGCGATACGAGTTTCTTTGTAAAAGCCTGATCTTTCGTTGTCATTCGATAATAATCTGTTATGGGAGGTTATATGTCAATAACCGAACTCCTGTGCCCAGTAGTAAGTGTAGCCTGCATCGCCGCCGTAGTGGAGAGCGAATCCGCATGTGGTGTAGTCACCGAGGATGTTGGCTCTGTGTCCGGGAGAAGCCATCCATGAGTTGAAGACTTCCTGGGCTGTCGACTGGCCGCTCGCGAGATTCTCGCCGTACATTCTGTCGGGATCGACGGTCCACCAATCGGAGCCGTCCGGCCTTGTGTGGCTGAAGTTTGTTACTATCTCCTGTGCTCTTATTGTCGCATCAACTGCAAGTGTGTTGCTCCATGAAAGCGGTGCGAGTCCTTCTGCGGCTCTCGCTTCATTAACAAGGTTGAACAGCTCGAGCATGACGGGATCCGACGGAGCACTCGAAGGCGCCTGCGTGGGTGCGGGTGACGGCGTGGGAGTAGGAGTCGAAGAAGGTGTACCGGCATCTGCAGGCTCGGTTTCTTCGGCCTGTTCTGCAGCCGTCTCTTCCGTTTCCGCGGCAGGATCTGCATCGTCGCCCTCCCAGACATCGAGATCAAACTCGGAACGCGTACCCTGAACTATAAAGTCCGTCTCGTCCGTTCTGCGGGTAAGCTCCGGCAGCTTGTCGAAAAGGCATGCACTGTGCACATAAGCCTCTTCGCCGTAGAAATCGATCATATACCAATCGTTGTCGTCGCAAGTGGCAATAACATGAACATCTCTTCCGTAGAACATACGGCCTATGCTCTGATAGTAGACTCCGGGGCCCAATCTTATGGAGAAGGCGGAGGCGGCACGAAGGTACATGCTGTTGGCGTGATACAGAAAATCGGTCTGATCGTCCTCGTTAGCTCTTGTGCCCAGATAGTTGGTCTGCTCGTTAGGCAGGAGGTTAAGCTCTTCGGCGGATACCGTATAGACCTTGGTTCCCCACGGGAATTTCAAAGTGTTGTTCTCGTAATACCAATACCCCCACTGGCATAAAAGAGCACCGAAAACAAACAGAAGAGCAAGCACGGCTGTTCTGTGGCCGATATTCATGAGCTTTTTTCTGTCTTTGATGTCACTGCTGTTGTCGCTGGTGTTCTTAACTTCGGTATCCGACATAAAAGCAATAATGCCTCCAAATCTTTTACTAAAAGAATTATAAATAGGGTGTTCGGGGCAATCTACCAAATATATTTGACTTGCGATAAACAAACTGTAAACTTTGCTTTTATTTACAAGGGGGGTATAATCGGGAGAGTATCACTATGGTTAGGGAGATCTGCGCATGCCTGTTTTCAAGACGCGTCCGGCCGGACTTAAGATAATCATCGTCGGCGCCGGAAAAGTGGGAACGACACTCGTTGAGCAGTTAAGCCGCGAAGGACATGACATAACGATCGTCGACAAGGTCGCATCCAAGGTCAATGACATTGCAACTACATATGATGTAATGGGTTGTGTCGGTAACGGTGCTACTTATATGACATTGGTAGAAGCAGGCGTTAAGGATGCGGATCTTATAATTGCAGTAACCGAATCCGATGAGCTTAATCTTCTGTGCTGCACTATCGCCAAGCAGTTTTCCAATTGTTCCGCGATAAGCAGACTGAGAAATCCCGACTATTCCAAGGAAGCCAATTACCTTCGTGAGACATTGGGACTGTCCATGCTTATCAATCCCGATCATGAGGCTGCCAAGGTAATGAGCCGTGTGCTCTATATCCCGACGGCACTTGAGGTAAGATCGTTTGCACACGGTCAGGCATTGATAACCAAGATCAAGATCCCTGAAGGTAACATCATCGATAAGATGACGATAGCCGAATTAGGTTCCAAGATCACGAACAATATTCTTATCTGCGGTGTTGAGCGTGACGGAAGCGTATTCATTCCCGGCGGTTCATTTGAGCTTGCCGCAGGCGATATCATCACTTTGGTTGCCACAAGTAAAGAACAGAATAATTTCCTTAAGAGCATCGGATTCGCGATGAATACCATCAAAGATGCGATGATAATCGGAGGCGGAAGATCTTCTTATTATCTGGCGGATATACTTATCAAGAAGGGCATAAGCGTCAAGATTATCGAGAAGGATCTTAGAAGATGCGAGCTTCTTAACGAACTGCTTCCCAAGGCTACCATCATCAACGGTGACGGAACCAATACGGAACTTCTTCTTGAAGAGGGAATTAAGAATGCGGATGCATTCATTCCTCTTACGGGTATAGACGAGCAGAATGTAATGCTTTCGCTTCATGCGAAGAAGATATCCGATACTAAGCGTATTACCAAGATCAACAGGACCGGCTTTATCGATATCGTTAACAGTCTTGACCTGGGAAGCGTATTCTATCCCATGTTTATAACTGCGGATATGATCCTTGCTTATGTACGTGCCAAGACGGCAGCGCCGGGAAGTAATATCGAGACTGTATATCATCTGTTCGACTCGAGGGCGGAGGCCATCACATTCAAGGTTACGGATGATTCCAAGATCACGGGTAAGCCCCTCAAGGAACTGAAGATCAAGAAGAATACACTCATTTCCTATATAGGTCACAACGGCGAGGCTATTATCCCTACCGGTAATGACGTAATCTCCAAGGGTGATACGGTCATGGTGGTTACCATGCAGACCGGCTTCGACGATATAGGAGATATCCTGGAGTAATTAATGAATATCCGGATGATAAGATACATACTCTGCCAGGTTATGAGGATCGAAGGAGCCCTGATGCTTCTGCCGTGCCTCATATCCATCATCTACGGTGACGGTGAGGGCATGTATTACGGTATCGTCGCAGGAGTGCTTATAATCTCCGGCTTTATCGGATGTCATTTTGTTCCGAAGGATCAGTCCATAAACGTTAAGGAAGGTTATACGGTAACAGGTCTTTCCTGGATCGTAATGAGTCTGTTCGGCTGTCTTCCTTTCTGGTTGTCGGGCGAGATCCCTTCATTTACCAATGCATTTTACGAGACGGTGTCAGGCTTTACTACAACGGGAGCGAGTATCCTCTCGGATGTTGAAGGTCTTACGCATACGGCTTTATTTTGGAGAAGCTTTACCCACTGGATCGGAGGCATGGGAGTTCTTGTCTTTCTTCTTGCGCTGATCCCGATGAGCGGAGGCTCCAATATCAATCTCATGAAAGCCGAATCACCGGGACCTTCGGTAGGCAAGCTGGTTCCTAAGATCCGTAAGACTGCGCTTATCCTGTACGTGATCTATATGATACTGACTTTGCTTGAGATAGTATTCCTGCTGTTCGGAGGACTCAATCTGTTTGATTCGCTGTGCCTTGCATTCGGTACTGCGGGTACGGGCGGATTTGCAATCAGGAACGACAGCTTCATGAGCTACGGACTTTATATAAGATGGGTAGCCGCGATCTTCATGTTCCTGTTCGGTCTGAACTTCAATGCTTACTACATGATGCTTATGCGTCAGTTCAAGAAGGCACTTCTCATGGAAGAGGTAAGGATCTACTTTTTGATCGTAACGATCTCTACTCTTATCATCTTTGCCAAGATACTTCCCATGTACGAGACTGCGTTCACTGCCATGACGGATTCCTTTTTCCAGGTTATGACGGTAACTTCCACCACGGGCTTCGGGTCTGCGGACTTCGATCTGTGGCCTACAACGGCTAAGGTCATACTGTGCTTCCTGATGTTCATGGGAGCCTGCGCGGGTTCTACCGGCGGCGGTGTGAAGGTATCGAGACTCATCATCCTTTGGAAATCATTCGTCAGGGAGGTTCAGGCCCTGATCCATCCGAAGATAGTAAAGAAGGTTAAGATGGACGGGAAGCCTCTCGAGCTTGATGTTGTCCGCTCTACTACCGTTTTCCTGGCGACATATATGATCATCTTCCTGGCGTCGCTGCTGGTGGTGTCTTTGGACAATTACGATCTGACAACGAGCTTTACTGCAGTTCTTGCAAATCTTAATAACATCGGACCGGGTCTGTCACTTGTCGGTCCTACATGTAATTACGGTTTCTTAAGCGGCCTTTCCAAGTGGGTGCTTACATTCGACATGCTTGCGGGAAGACTCGAGCTGTATCCTATCCTGGTGCTCCTCGCCCCGAGTCTTTACAAGAAGTGATCAGCCTCTGATTATATTCAGGATCTCCCCGTAAGATGCGGTTTTATGGTCTATCCTTAAGTCTTCCGCGCCTTCCGGGAACCTGCCGTCCTTCGCGAAAAGGCAACACGGCAGCCCTGCATTATTCGCGCCCTTCATATCTGAGGTAAGACTGTCGCCTACAACAAGGTAGTGCGCCTTATCGGTGTCCTTTACGGTATTCAGCACACATTCGAAAAACCTGACATCAGGCTTATCGTATCCTATATCATGGCTTACGAAGATGTAGTCCGCGTATTGACCGATGCCCGAAGCCCTGATCCTGCCGTTCGCGGACTGGGAGGTTCCGTTGGTGATAAGGCTTATCGTGATCCCGGGTATGGATCTTAATTCCTTCATGAATTCTTCTGCTCCCGGAAGGTATATTCCGAGTTTGGACAGTTCTTCCATATACATACTGTTGATCTCAAGATAAGGGGTATCCGAAGTGATGCCCGCAGCAGCGAAAGTATTTGCCCAGCGCCGCCAGAACATTTCTTCACGCTGCATGGTCCTCTGTTCGATCTGCTTCCAGCATTTTGTATTCTCGACCGTATAGACGGCGCGAAGAGAGTCGGCGTCTTCTATGCCGAGCTTTTCCATGGTTTTATTGAAAGCGGTCTTCTCGCTTAAAGGGAAGTCGAAGACGGTATCGTCCAGATCCAAAAGTATGTGAATATAGGAGTTCATGCAGTGATTATATCACACATAGATGGCGGTCTATATGAATATATTTTCGCTTTGACAGGCGGAAGTCAGGCATTTATTATTAGGGAGATTACGAGGTGTTTTGAAAGAAATGGAACTTTTTACGAGCGTACTGGCACTTCTTTCCGGACTTGCCATCTTCATGTACTCGATGAAGATGACCAGCGGCGGCCTTGAAGCAGTAGCGGGAAATAAACTTAAGAACGTATTACAGAAGCTGACCGATAACAGGATCAAGGGTGTCGGAGTAGGCGCGGGTGTTACCGCTCTCATTCAGTCGTCCACCGCTGTTACGGTTATGGTCATCGGATTCGTCAACGCGGGTCTTCTTGATCTCCATCAGGCTTTGTGGGTTATCATGGGTGCCAATATCGGTACCAATATCACTTCTCAGCTCATCGCTTTCGATATCGGAGAGTTCGCTCCTATCCTTGCCGTTATCGGAGTATTCATCGTAATCTTTGCCAAGAACAAGAAGTTTAAGAGTATGGGTGAGATCCTGACCGGATTGGGATTCATCTTCATCTCCATGAATATCATGAAGGATGCGATGGCTCCTTATGCCGATGATCCCAGACTTACCGGTCTTCTTCAGCAGATGGATAATCCGCTTCTGGGTATCCTCGTAGGTATTATCTTCGTAAATATTATTTCGAGCTCGGCTGCGGCAGTCGGTGTATTGCAGGCTCTTGCCATGGCGGCAGCAGGTACGGGCGCGATCGATCTGGAACATGCCATGTATATCATCATGGGATTTAATATCGGAACATGTGTTACGGCTCTTTTGTCTTCTATAGGTACTACCAAGATGGCATCGAGAGCCGCTTTGATGCATCTGTTCTTTAACGTTATCGGCACGGTGATCTTTACGGTCGCGGCGCTTGTTCTGCCGGTGGCGCATTGGATCGAGCTTCTGTCGCCCACTGATGTGGCAAGACAGCTCGCGAACTTTCACCTCGCTTTTAACCTTATCGGAACTGTTATCCTGCTTCCTGCGGGTGACCTTATAGTTAAGCTTGTAAACCTTTGTATTCCGGGTGATGAGGCTGAGAAGGAGGGCCAGCAGTATCTTGAGTATCTGACGCCCGCCATGCTTCGTCCGGACTTCCAGATCGCAGGCTCTTCCGTGTATATAACGGCCGTTACCAATGAGGTAAAGCGTATGCTCGATAAGGCTGTAGAGAATGTATCCAGAAGCCTCCGTGCGGTCCTGGACAATAACGAGAAAGTTCAGCAGGAGATCGATGAGCAGGAGGAGTATGTTGATTATCTTAATAAAGAGATCTCATACTATATCTCACACTGTCTTACGCAGGAATTGACCGAAGAGGACGCTCTTACGTATTCCGCTCTGTTTAAGATCACCGGTAATATCGAGAGAATGGGTGATCATGCGACCAATATCGCAGGTTATGCCAACAGGCTTCAGGAGAAGGGGTTGGAGTTATCCGAATACGCCAGATCCGAAGTCGAATCCATGATCGATATCATCGAGAAGACTGCGAAGATACTGTCTCATAATGACGGTGATGACATACACGTAAGAGTAGCGAAGGCAGAGCAGAAGATCGACGACATGACTGATCAGTACAGACTTAATCAGCTCGACCGTATGAAGACCGGTGTGTGCAACGGCGAAGCATGCGTTATCTATTCCGAGATGCTTACCGACTTCGAAAGACTCGGAGACCATATGCTTAATATCGCAGAGGCTCAGGAGCGTGTTCCCGAGACGGTAACCGTCCCTGCAAGAAAGATAAGAAATGAGAAGAAAAAGGCTTAATGTAGTTCTGTTCGAACCCGAGATCCCTCAGAATGCGGGCAATATCATGAGGACCTGCGTTGCGGCGGGATTCGGACTCCATCTTATAAAACCTTTGGGATTCGACATCGATAACCCGAAGTTCAGACGTTCGACGACTAATCACATTACATGGGCTGAATATGAGCAGTATGAGAATTATGAGGACTTTAAGTCCCGTAATGACGGTGAATACTACTTTATGACAAGATACGGCAAGGTTCCGCCTTCGGATATAGATTTCAGATCGGTAGATTCCGATCGGAATATCTATCTGATATTCGGCAAGGAAAGTACGGGTATCCCCAAGGATATACTCAAGGATAATATCGACAGATGTTTCAGGATCCCGATGACAGGCGAGTGCAGAAGCCTTAACTTAAGCAATGCGGCGGCTATTGCCATATACGAATGCTTAAGGCAACTGGGGTATCCTGACCTGTCTTTTACTGAGGTTCAGAACGGGGAAGATTATCTTGAATCATATGATGCCACCCTCGGGAAATAATGATAGAATGTCTTGTACAAATATCATGAAGGCAGAGTATGAAGAAAGTATTGATAATAGGCTGTAATGCCATAACCGAGTTTATAGTTCCCAGATTAACGGAACTTGTAACAATAAGCGAGATTATTATAGCGGCCAAGGACAAGGCCGAGTGCGATGCATTAAGGAATAAATACCAGGGTAAAGGCGCGAGGATCACGACGGCGAGAGTCGATCTTGATAACGTACAGGGCGTTAAGATGATGCTGTCCATCACCAACCCCGACCTTATCGTCAGCCTGGTTTCTCCCGAGTTAAGTACCATAGTCATGAGACTTGCGATAGGTGCGGGCGCAGATTATATAGACGGTGCTCTATATGATTGGCAGAACGGAAATCTTCTGTCTAAGCAGTTTGAGCTTTTCGCTGAGTTCAGAAGCGCAGGGAAGATGGCTGTCGCAGGCTGTGCGGCGCGTCCCGCACTGCTGACATCCCTTGTTAAGCTCGCTATGAGAGAAGACTTCGATGTAGTTGACAAAGCCTCGTTTTATGAGATCAACCTTACTGTCGATGAGCCTGTAGATGCAGTTGCGGTCGAAGACGGCAAGATAGTAAAGAACGGACCGAAGTCCGAGATCGTTAAGCTCGATAAGTCATTCGGACAGTTCGAGGGCAACAGTCTGTATCTTACTGACAGCGAGGTAACACAGGATTTCATTACCGAGATCCCGGGTGTTCCTAATGTCAGATACTATGTTTCATATGAGGAAGAGGAAGTTCCGGATTATACTCCCGAACTGACAAAGCTCGGTATGCTTTCGGACGAGCCGATCGAAGTGGCACAGGGCGTTAAGATCAGCCCTAAGCAGTTCTGGCAGCTGATGCTTGACTCGAAGAAGACGGAGAAGGTGTTGGGCGGTGCATGTGGTGCCGGCGTAGTGATAGAAGGCTCTTACCGTGGCGCTCCGAAGAAGGAATTCATCTATTTTACCGGTGATAACGATAAGTGCATGGAAGAATACGGCATGACTTCCGTTCAGCTTTTCGATGCTTATGCGTTGTTAAGCGGCATCAACCTTATCTGTTCAGGCCGCTGGCTGAAGAGCGGAGTATTCTCTCCGGTCACATTTGAGCCGGATCTTTTTATAAACGGAATCAAGAGTAACGGACTTACCATCAATACCAAGGATATGTGAGGCTTCTCATGAACGTTAAAGCACCGAGAGTCCTGATAGTAGAAGACGACGAGAATATCAATAATCTCCTCCGTGAGGCGCTTACCAAGCACGGCCTTAACTGTACTCAGGCATTCTCGGGTACGGAAGGTCTCATAGTCTTTAAGAACGATAAGTTCGATCTTGTTCTTCTTGACCTCATGATGCCCGGCATGGACGGCCAGACTCTGACGCAGAGGATCAGGGAAGTGTCCAAGGTGCCGATCATCATCGTATCCGCCAAGAGTAATGTTGATTCCAAGGTGGATCTTCTGACAACGGGTGCGGATGACTTTATCGGTAAGCCGTTCGAGCTTAAGGAACTGATCGCCAGAGTCGATGTACAGCTCCGCCATAAAGAGGATGAAGAGAATCAGGATGATATCGAACATGCCAAGGTCATGAGCTTTAAGGATCTCACCTTAGACGGCGAGAAGTATCAGGTTACGGTCAAGGGCGAGGATATAGGCCTTACAAGGCAGGAATTCAGGATCCTTGAACTTTTCCTTAAGTATCCGGGCAAGGTGTTTTCCAAGCGTGAGATTTACGAGTACGCATGGAACGATGTCTATATCGGAGAAGACAAGACCATCAATGTTCATATAAGTAATATCAGGACCAAGATCAAGAAGATCTCGGAAGACGAATATATCGATACCATCTGGGGCGTTGGTTTCAGACTGGCCAAATCTTAAACTTCTCTTAATCTTATACCACCCAATTAAAGCTTTGCCCGTGGGATAATGTGTTTATCAACCTTAATGGGGAGCTTTTATGGAAGATTATCTGCTTGTTACCAAAGATCTTACCAAGATATATAAAGAAACAACCGCGGCGGACCGCGTAAATATCCATATCAAGAAGGGGTCCATATACGGACTTATCGGCAAGAACGGAGCCGGAAAGACTACGATCATGAAGATGATCGCGGGACTTGCGAAGCCTACATCGGGATCGTTCGAGTATACGGGTTTTAACTGCACAGAGAATGAAGCTTTCTCCAGAATAGGCGCTCTTATCGAAGCTCCTGCCATAGATCCGAATCTTACGGGATTCGATAATATCAGGATCAAGTGCCTGGCGTTCGGTATCGGGGACAAGAAATATATCAACGATCTTCTCGAGCTCGTCGGACTGTCGGCTTCATGGAAGAAAAAGGCAGGCAAGTACTCTCTCGGTCAGAAGCAGAGGCTCGGAATCGCTTTGGCTCTTGTCGGAGATCCTGACTTTCTTATCCTTGATGAGCCGATCAACGGACTCGACCCTCAGGGAATCGCAGAAGTCCGTGAGATGTTCAATAAACTTAATCAGGAACGTAAGATCACTATCCTCATATCGAGCCATATCCTCGAGGAGTTAAGCAAGATCGCTACAGATTATGCCATCATCGACGGTGGAAGGATCGTAGAGGAGTCTACGAATAAAGAACTTAAAGAGAAGTGCCGGGACAAGATCGCCATCAAGACGGGTGATGTTGCCAAGGCAATCCCGGTAATTGACGGGCTCGGATTCAAGGATTACAGCGTTGTCAATGACAAGACTATTCATGTCTTTGACAGGCTGTCGGAAATAACAGTCCTCAACATGGAACTCGCTAAGGCACAGATTCCGGTGGAATCTATCGGGATCGAGTCCTCTGACCTCGAGGAATACTTCCTCAAGGTCACGGGGACGATCCCGGGCGAGAGAAGGTAAGGGGGTACGGTTATGTTTGCCAAGGCATTTAAGTCGGAAGCTTACAGGATCAGCAGGATGAAGAGTCCTTACATCCTTATAGCTGTCCTTATGTGTGTATTGTTTCTCATCAATTTCCTCTATATGTGTGTTGATCTGTACGGCCTTATGGGCCTGTCCAAGGAGGACGTAGAGCAGATACAGGAGATGGGTACATCCCTAGAAGGATATGAAGAGAGTTTTATGGCGGGTTTTCAGGCCGGTCTGGACACCTCCGAGAATATAAATGAAGAGCAGGCTCCTATAAAGATATTGGGAGAAGGTCCACTTTACGGCGAGAGTGTTGCCGTGATCTATTCGATGGATGTAAGTTCTCTCTATGAAGCGTTGCTGCTTGCGATATTCATCGGGCTTTATATCGGAAATATCTATTCAACAGGTCTCGACAGAAATCTTAATGTCTTTGCAGGAAAGAGGATGATGCTGTTCGGTACCAGAATGCTCATGATATCGATATACAGTCTGGTGTTGCACGTTTTTTCATGGCTCACGGCCTGGATGTCGGCTGCACTTATGGGCGCGTCCGTAGAGTTTGCTTTCGATAAGGCGTTTGTTCTCTACTTTATCGTGACGTGGCTGCTTCTGACATCATTCGGAGGCATCGTCGCTTCCATGACTCACATCACCAGGTCTAAGGCCGCGGGTATTACGCTCGGGATCATATTGTCTGCGGGTATACTCTCTACCATCATGAGCATCGCATCGCTTATGCTGCAGAGAAAACTCGGTCTCGAGAGCGAGTTCAATCTCGGAAACTATACGGTCACTCAGAACCTTGCCACGGTTAATCTGTATTCTGACGGACACTTTGTAGTGCGCGCTCTGATCTGCGCAGTCGTATACTTCGCGGCAGCATATATCTTGAGTTTAATGATAGTCAGGAAACGCGATATTGCCTGATGTTCGGTAATCTTGTACAGATCGAGCTTATAAGACTTCTTAAGAATAAGACACTTAAGATCTGTGCTCCGATAGGGACTCTTATGGTGATCTTTATTATCGCGGTCACAGAGTTTCTGGCAGCTTTCGGTGCGTTGGAGACGGAGCAGTTACGGGCTATTACGGTAGCAGAGTTCAGAGGGATTATGTTAACCACAACCTTCTCAATCGTGATGTCACTTGTTATGCCGGTGACGGTCGTATATACGACATGCGGTTACAGTAAAGAAAGGCTTGCCGTAAATATCGAAGGCGCGATAAGAAGCAGATTCAAGCTTTGTATGTCCGAGGTAACAGGCATCGCTTTGTTTATTGTTATGCTGAATCTTCTGCTTTTCCCTGGACTTCTGCTCCTGTACATATCGCATCCGGCGGATATTGTTTTTATTATCAACAATAATTGGTCCGATATCCTTAGTATGTATGCATTCAGTTGTCTCAATAATATTTACATCTGCATTATCGTATATCTGATATCGAAGTTTACGTCGAGGGCGCCGCTGGCACTTGCTTTGTCGCTTATCGTATCGATCATAGGCGTCATTCTGACGGGTATAGCTTCCATCATGGTCAATGAGCTTGTTCCTGTGGATAAGCCCGGATCGTCAGCCATTGTTGATGCGATAATGTATATGCTTTTGTCGGTGCCTGTCGTGGTATTAAGTATCGCTCTTGCTGTAAGATACAGAAAGGCGGACCGTATATGAGTGAATCGACAATGGTGGTTATTATAGTTTTGCTTTCAGCCGTGGCGGTTGCTATGGCTCTCATTCTTATCTCGCTTCTGTCGCAGATGAAGAGCATAAGAAGCCAGGTTCACTTCATCTCGCGTAATGATACCAACAAGAGGATATCTTTCTACGGAAAGTCCAGAAGCTTCAGAAGACTTGCCAAGGATATCAACGAGATCATTGATTCATATGATGAGCGACATGACAGGATCTTAAGGGAAGATAAGGAGATCAAGGATACTCTTACCAATATGAGTCACGATATAAGAACTCCGCTGACTTCTCTTAAGGGATACTTCGAACTGCTCGATCAGACCGATGATCCTGAGGAGCGGAAGAAGTATACGAATATCATTTACGGAAGGATAGAGTCCCTGTCGGAGATCCTCGAGACTATGTTCCTATATACCAAGGTCTCGAATGTAAACTTTAAGATAAGCATAGATCCCATCGAGTGTTCGAAGATAATCCTCGAGACTATGTTCGAGTATTATGACGACTTTCAGGAGAAAGGTTACGATGTCGACATAGATGTTGACGAAGGCATCAGGATACTCGGCAATGAGCAGTCTTTGAAGAGAATAATGCAAAATCTGATAAGAAACAGCCTTGTTCACGGGGGCGGCGATGTTAAGCTGTCCGTAAAGCCTGAGGAAGGCAAGAAAGTAAGGATAATACTCGATAATCTGCTCGAAGAAGGGCAGCATCCGGACCCAAACTGTGTATTTGACAGGTATTATAAGGGAGATGCCTCGAGACACACGGGTTCGAGCGGTGTCGGACTGTCTGTTGTAAAGAAACTCGTAGAGTCCATGAACGGCGATATTACGGCATTTGTCGGGGATGGCAGGTTCCGGATCGAGATGACGTTTAAGACTATCTGATCCTTTGTAAAAAAGTGCGTTTTATGCTATCATAAAACATAATTTTTTATGAGAATTGTAATTTTGTTTTGCGGAGGGTCAGCAATATGGCTAAGAAGGACAAAATTAATATAGATAAGAACGAGATCGACGAGCTTGTGCTCGATACGATTAAGTTTCATTGTGCGGATACTATCTATTTTAAGGATAAGGAATCAAGATTTCTTTGGAACAGCCAGCAGCATGCCGATCAGTTCGGATTAAAGTCTCCGCAGGATATGTTCGGAAAGACGGATTATGACTTTTTCCCCGAAGAATTCGCGGATAAGGCCTTGGAGGTAGAGAAGAAGATCATCGAGTCCGGCGAGCCCATGCTCAATATCGAAGAGGAATGGGAGAAGGATGACGAGACACGCTATCTTCTTGCATCCAAGTATCCTTTCTATAATAAGAACGGTGAGATAATCGGAACCTGGGGAATGACAAAGGATATCACCGATATAAGAAATCTCGAGAAGGAGCTTGAGAGATCTTATATGAAGGTTCAAAGACTTGCCCGCGTAGATGACGTAACCGGTCTTTATAACAGAAGATATTTCTATGAGAATCTCGAGAGAATCTGCAGTCTGTACGACAGAAGAGAGGACGAGACATCATTCTCTCTCATAGCAATAGACGTAGATAATTTGAAGTACATTAACGATCAGTACGGCCAGCCCAAGGGAGACGATGTCTTAAGACATATCGCAAGCTCTATGTTAAATGCGATAAGAAAGTCCGACATCTGCTTCAGAACGGGCGGAGACGAGTTTATGGTTCTGCTTCCCGACTGTGATAAGACAGCGGCGGTGGCAGTTGCTAAGGTTATCGCAAGAAATGTCTCCGAACAGGCGGTTCCTGTAGGGGATTCAAAGTTCGAGAAGATCACGATCTCCGCCGGTATATCCACTTACGTACACGGAACGGATATCTCGGAGATCATATCTGCGGCTGACAGAAAGCTTTATAAGTCAAAAAGAAACGGCAAGAATCAGCTGTCATACTGATGATCTTGCCGTGAAGGTTATGCCGCAGTTTCCATCTGCCTGCCGGCTCCCCTCGATGAGGGGAGTTTTTTATTGTCCGGCAGTGAAACAGATCGGTTCATGTCAACACGGTAAACGCGGTATGGGACGCGGACGGGTGTGCGGGTAACAACTTCCGTCTTTCTTCTTACCGTGCTGACAGCGGGTTTGGAGGGGACAGTGACTTTCTTACAGACTGCCGCAGCCTCGGCATCCTGTTCTCTCCAGAATTCGAGAGAGTCGGAAAAGGCTTTGACAGCTATGAGCATAAAGAATACGAGTACGGCTATATCCAGAGGTGACATATTAAAAGCTCCTTCTAATAGTTTTTTCAAATAAGTTTTGTTCTTAAAAACGTTCGTTTGTTCGTTCTGAGAGGAGTATAGCAGATAATGTGTCCCATAAAAAGTACCAAAACAAACAAAAGAACAGAAAACGAACAAAATTGTCTTGATGTATAATCATAAGAAATAAATTCGGACAGGCAGGGGCATATTATGGCCAAACGTGTTTTTCTTGTTATTCTTGACAGCTTCGGTATAGGGGGCGCCCCGGACGACGCCGCTTTCGGTGATGAGGAAAGTAATACTCTTGCGGCAATACTCTCTGATTCACAAAGACCTTTTCCCGCACTTGCGAAGATGGGCCTTTTTGGCATAGACGGGCTCGAAGACGATCGTATAAAGGCTTGGAAAGAGGCGCAGGATGATATTCCGCGCCCGATAGGCTCATACGGAAGATTAAGAGAACTGTCTGCGGGCAAGGATTCGACCATAGGACATTGGGAACTTGCAGGCGTTTATTCTTCGACACCGCTTCCCACATATCCCGAAGGTTTTCCGGAGCAGATCCTGGAGAAGATTAAGGAAGTGTCGGGCAGGGGGATACTGTGCAACAAGCCCTACAGCGGCACCGAGGTGATCGCAGACTACGGTAAGCAGCACATGGAGACAGGCGATCTTATCGTGTATACCTCGGCGGATTCGGTTCTTCAGATCGCAGCCCACGAGGATGTGGTTCCTTTGGAGGAACTTTATGAGATCTGCGGTAAGTGCAGGGAATTCATGGCAGGAGAACACGGTGTCGGAAGGATCATCGCAAGACCTTTCACGGGAACTGCCGAAAAGGGCTTTACACGAACACCGAACCGTAAGGATTTCTCTCTTGCTGCTCCCGCATCCACGATGCTCGACATGCTGAAGGATCAGGACCTCGATGTCATATCCATAGGAAAGATAAAGGATCTGTTCGCGTACAGGGGACTTACCGAGACTTATGCGACAGAGAACAACACGGACGGCATTCACAGACTTGTTGATATGCTCGATGTTGACTTTAACGGCCTTTGCATGATCAATCTTGTCGACTTCGACATGAAGTACGGACACAGGAATGATATACACGGCTATGCCGAAGCAATGCATGAGTTCGACGAGGCTCTTGAGAAGATGATCCCGCTTCTCGGCAAAGACGATCTTCTCATCATCACCGCAGATCACGGTTGTGATCCGTCTACTCCGTCCACGGATCATTCGAGGGAGTGCGTGCCGCTGATGGTATACGGTTCGGGTTACGATGTGCCCCGTAATCTCGGCGAGATCGCAGGATTCGGGTACGTTTCTTCGATCGTTTATTCCGCACTGCTGTCGCGTGTATATCCGGGACCTGCGGCAAGGCTTCCTCATGAGCTTGATGAAGACAATATCTTCTCTTATGTTGACATGACTAACCTTAAGACTACGGCAACAACCAATGATATATACGCCCTTGTCGATGATGCGATACAGAAGGGGGCGGCATCTGTCTGCGTGCAGCCGTGCTATGTAAAGGATGCGGCAAGAAGGGCAGACGGCCGACTTAATATATGTACGGTTATAGGATTCCCGAACGGTTACTCGACAACGGCCGTTAAAAAATTCGAAGCTGAAGATGCGATCGATAACGGAGCGGTCGAGATCGATATGGTCATCAACGTGAACTTCATAAAGTCCAGAAGGTTCGAGGAGGCAGCACTCGAGATCGGCATCATCGCGGATGCGGTCCATGCGAAGGGCGCGATCCTTAAGGTGATAATCGAGACATGCCTTCTTACCGATACCGAGAAGAAGATGCTTTGTAATATCGTGACCGTACAGGGAGCCGACTTTATAAAGACTTCCACAGGATTCGGTTCCGCCGGAGCGACGGTCGAGGATGTAAGGCTCATGCGTCATTATTCCGGAACCAATGTCGAGGTTAAAGCCGCCGGAGGCATCAGGGACGAGCAGACCGCCAAAGCCATGATCGAGGCGGGGGCAACGAGGATAGGTGCCTCGGGACTTAAGTGATGTATAATAGGTACCTATGAACGAGAATGAGACTACAGAAGAATTAAGTTTTAAGGACTTCGACTTATCGCCGGAGCTCAAAGACGCATTGCGTAAAATGGGCGTTAAGCGCCCCACTACGATACAACAGAAGGCCATACCTTTGCTCATGGACGACATGAGCCTCATCGCGAAGGCTCCGACCGGCACAGGCAAGACATTTGCTTTTGCTATCCCGATACTTGAATATCTCAACATGAGCGTTGACTTTGTTCAGGCTCTTATCCTGTGCCCTACAAGAGAGCTCGCACTTCAGATCGCATCCGAGATCAAGAATCTCGCGCGTTTCATCGACGGGTTCAATGTCTGTGCCGTTATCGGCGGACAGAATATGAGAACTCAGGAGAATAAGCTTAAAAGAAAGCCCCAGGTAGTCGTGGCGACTCCCGGAAGACTTCTCGATCTTGTCGGAAGAAAGATAATAGATATAAGTCAGATATATACGCTGGTCCTCGATGAGGCTGACGAGATGCTCAAGATGGGCTTTATCAAGGATATTAAAAGAGTCATCGAACTGACTCCCAAGGATAAGCAGATGGCTCTGTTCTCCGCTACGATGCCCCGTGAGATCCTCGATATAACATGGCAGTTCATGGAGGGTGCGGCCCAGATCGACGTAATGCCCAAGGCTGATGACCACCCCAATATCGACGAGTATATTATCGAGGTCCCCGAGAAGGACAAGGTCGGCGCGATCATAGGTGTTCTCGATGCCGAGAACATAAGGAAAGCAATCGTATTCTGCAACACCAGGACCCAGACCGAGAAGGTCTTAAGAAAACTCGAGACTCACGGCATTTCCTGCGACATCCTGCACGGAAGCATCGGCCAGGGCGGACGTAACCGCGTTATGGACGGTTTCCGCAAGAATAAGTTTGACGTTCTTGTGGCGACGGACGTTGTTGCCAGGGGTATCGATGTCGATGACGTCGAAGCTGTATTTAATTACGATATTCCGAATGAGAATGAGTTCTATCTTCACAGGATAGGAAGGACGGGACGTGCCGGCAGATCCGGCAAAGCGTTCTCGCTCGTGGCTTATATGGATAAGCCCCGTATGGAAGAGATCATAAGATACACGGCCTGTAACCCCGAGATCTACAATTTGCAAATAAGTTTATAAAAAAACAACGGATTTGTTATTTCCTGTCATAATTCGTGGTTTAAAATACAGTTACGTAATGCTACGGAGGTAATTTTATGCCCGAACTGACACTTGACTGGAAGAAGTATAAGAACACAGCCATCGATATTGCCCGTGAAGGCTCGGTGCTCCTTAAGAATGACAGGGAAGCGCTTCCGGTCAGTAAAGATTCGAAGATCGCACTGTTCGGCAGGATGCAGGGTAACTACTATAAGAGTGGTACCGGCTCCGGCGGCATGGTCAATGTTAATCACGTATATGACATAAGAGAAGGACTTAAGGAAGCGGGTGCGAAGCTCGATGACGAGCTCATCTCGGTTTACGACGGGTGGGAGAAAGAGAACCCCGTCGATCCCGGTGTAGGCTGGGGTCAGGAGAGATGGTCTCAAGAAGAGATGCCCGTCGATGAGGCTCTTGTCACGCGCATGGCTCAGAAGAATGATGTCGCCGTGATCGTTATCGCAAGAACCGCAGGCGAGGACCGCGACAATACGGCGCAGAAAGGCTCGTATTATCTCACTGACGGTGAAGAGCAGCTGCTTGATCTGGTCTGCAAGGCTTTTACGAAGACGGTTGTTCTTCTTAACGTAGGCAATACCATCGATATGTCATGGGTCACAAAGTATGATCCCGCTGCCGTTATGTATGTCTGGCAGGCAGGAATGTACGGCGGTCTTGCAGTGGGAGATCTCGTTATGGGTAACGCTTCTCCTTCGGGCTGCCTTACCGACACTGTTGCTTACAGCCTTGAAGACTATCCTTCCGGTAAGAACTTCGGTGCCGGCGACGGATTCAAGGATATCTATGCCGAGGATATTTTTGTAGGTTACAGGTATTTCTCCACATTTGCTCCCGAGAAGGTGCAGTATCCGTTCGGATTCGGTCTTACATATACGACATTCGACATAAAGTGCGCGGGATTTGCTTCCGACAACAATGATGTCACGGTAAGCGCAACGGTAAAGAACACGGGAGATTTCGCTTCTGCCAAGGCTGTCATGCTCTATGCAGATGCTCCTGCCGGAATCCTTACCAAGCCTTCGAGAGTGCTCATCGGATTCGCGAAGACATCTACCCTTGCTCCCGGACAGGAGGAGACGGTAACGATCTTCGCTCCCGCGAGCAGATACACGTCATACGATGACGACGGCAGACTCGGACACGGCACCGGCTTCATGCTCGAAAAGGGCACCTACACCTTCATCCTCGGCGACAGCGTTGCAGAAGGACAGGAAGCAGGACAGATCACTCTTGCGGAAGACGTTGTAGTAGAAAGCCTCAAGTCCGCTTTAAAGCCTGTAGAGGCATTCAAGAGAATGACCAATAACGGTGAAGAGGACGTTCCCGTAAGAGAGCACGAGAATATTGATGACAGATTCGTTAACTTACGACCCGAGATCCCGCAGACCGGTGATAAGGGAATCAAGCTTGCCGATGTTAAGTCCGGAAAGAATACTCTTGATGAGTTCACGGCTCAGCTTACCGATGATGATATGTCGCTCATGATCAGGGGCGAAGGAATGAGCAGCCCGAAGGTAACTACGGGTACTGCGGGAGCTTTCGCAGGACTTACCAAGCATCATATGGAACTCGGTATCCCGACGGTATGCTGTGCGGACGGCCCTTCCGGAATGCGTATCGACAGCGGTAAGAAGGCTTTCTCTTTGCCGAGCGGCGCCTGCATCGCATCGTCCTTTAATACAAAGCTTGTAGAAGAGCTGTGCACATACTTCGGTATTGAGATGATCAGCAATCAGATCGACGCGATCTTAGGTCCCGGAATGAATATCCACAGATTCCCTCTTAACGGCAGAAACTTCGAGTATTTCTCGGAAGATCCGGTCGTTACGGGTATCATGGCGGCAGCCCAGCTTAAGGGTCTTCACAAGAACGGCGTAACAGCGGTTATCAAGCACTTCTGCGGCAATAACCGTGAGACGAACAGAAGATTCATGGATTCCGTTATCTCCGAGAAGGCGCTTCGCGAGATCTATCTCAAGGGCTTTGAGATCGCGGTCAAGGAAGGAAATGCCAGGAGCATTATGTCCGTATATAACAAGATAAACGGCGTATACGGCACAGCGAATTATGAGCTGAACACAGAGATTTTAAGAAACCAGTGGGGGTATACGGGTATCGTCATGACCGACTGGTGGGCATTCATCGAGAAGGTTCCCGAGATGATGCACAGATCCGAAGCCCTGACGGAGCATTCGCTCATGGCTAAGGCCCAGTGCGATCTGTTCATGGTATGTTCCCAGGTTGAAGAGGGTAATGTCGATGAGAGCGATATCGTGGAGAATCTTAAGAACTGCAATACCGGCAGAGTAAGCCGCGCCGAGCTTCAGCGCAACGCACAGGATATCTTAAGGTATGCGATGGAGACTCCCGCCATGAGAAGACTCATGGGTGATGAGGTTACGGTAAAGCATATCGACTGTCCTTTCGCCGACGATGTTGTTGTTACCAAGGTTGACAGTTACTATAAGCTGACTGCCGAAGAAGAACTTACTATCGATGTCGATGTCGATACCTCAACAGGTCAGGACTTCACATTCGGAATCGATTCTGATGATCCCGGAAGATACGCAGTCATACTTACCGGAAAGTCGGATCTTAATGCTCTGGCACAGATTCCGATGACAGTTTACTGTTCGAGTATTCCGTTCGGAGTTATTACATGGAACGGTCTCGAGGGTCAGACAGGTACACAGGAGTCCGAGTTCATTATGCTGTCCAGATACAACGTATTCAGACTCCACTTCGGAGCTCCGGGCGTGAAACTTATATCCATCAAGGTCAAGCTTAAGGTAAGGGCCGAAGACGATCCGTTCTTCAAGGGCGAGTGATAACTCTAATAAAAAATGCTAGAATAATAGTCGGTCATTGACCGGCTATTATTTATTCGGAGGCATCGGATGAGAAGAGATTATTTCATATGCGTTTTCCTTTTGTGCATATGCGTATCGCTCTTTTATGTATGCTTCCTCCCGCTGTATTTTGTTTACGGTGAGATAGTGCCGCGTGAATTCGGTCCTGTGGAGACTGCTTTCTCATGGATATATCTCGTATTGGTATTCGCGGTGCTCCCGATCTATGCGGCATATAAGAAGAAGTTCTGGATGACCGCGGGTCTTGCTGCTTACGGCGTGGTTGCGGCATTCCCCGTATGGGTGCTTCCCGGAATGGCTGATAAGCTGTCAGGAGAAGATGCAAGCATCGTATCCGTGGTATGGGCTTTCCTTCTTAAGTCGATATACGGAATGGCGGAAGCTCCTTTCGCGCCGATAACGAAAGTTCTCGGGGATACATTTGTCGAGACTTTGCCCAGAAGGATTATGCCTGTTGCTCTGATCCTTTACGTGGGTTGCCAGGTATTCAGATTCTACCGTAATGCCTACAGACAGGAACAGTTAGACCCTCTTAAGGCTCTCGATAAGACATCTATCGAGAACAATACGACGGGTATAGGATCCAAGTCTGTAAGAAAGGCGTCTATGCCTGAAGTGCTCGGCACCGTTATTACGGCTCCCGCTCCCGCACCTTCTGCTCCCGCCGCTCCTGAAGAGCATAAGGAGACTTCTTTACCTGAGTGATAGGTTTATTATATAATCTAGCGAATTTGTATATCGGAGTATAAGGAATGGCAAAGAACATTAAGCACTGGGAAAAGATGATGTCGAGTGACAGTGACCGTAAAGTCGCGAAGTCAGGTCAGGATCCTCTCGAGGTCGGTCTTTCCGAGATGAGCTGGTTCCAAAGGCAGACCAGGAGAGTTAAAAGAACGATTGAGAAGACACGTGAGACTTTCGGCGAGGAAGTCGGAAACTCCATTTCTTCGGGTGTTCTTGCGATCTACTTCCTGTTTATGATCCCTTTTGCTTCCGTACATGCTTATGTTAAGGCCCCGGAAGGGTTCGCACTTGAGGATTCGATCGGCGTATCGGCATTTATGGTCTTCGGATTCCTCGCTTTCTTATTCACGACTATCTATCACTTCCAGAAGCCCGGTTCTCTTCATAAGAGGGTATTCGCGAAGCTTGACCACATCATGGTCTATTACTCGATCCTCGGTGTATTCACACCTCTTTGCCTCTCTTTGGTAGGCGGGGGACTCGGAATCGGCATCCTTATCGCCGAGCTTGCGTTGGCACTTCTTGGAACATTCCTCATGATATTCATGTATCCCGATAATAAGATCGGTACGAGATTTGCTGTTCTGGTATACGCCGTAATGGGTATTCTCGGTCTGTTCATTCTTAAGCCTTTACACGCTGCGGCTACTCCCGCATCTTTCTGGCTTATCATATCGGGTACGATAGTATATGTTCTCGGCTTGTTCTTCTATTCAGGTAAGAAGTTCAAGTTCTCACACATGGTATGGCATCTGCTCGCAGTTGTTGCAGAGATCTGCTATGTGCTTGCTCTCGTTTATTTCTTCAGATAAGAAGGAAAGTCATATGTACAGATTATTGATCATTAACCCCGGTTCCACCTCAACGAAGGTAAGTCTTTTCGAGGATGAAGTTTCAGTATTCGAGAAGAGTCTTTTCCACGATGCGGACGAGCTTTTGAAGTTCCCGCACGTTAACCTTCAGATTCCTTTCCGTTACAAAGTCATTGTAGACATGCTTGCGGAGGAGAATGTTGCTCCCGAGAGCATCGATGCTTTCGTGGGAAGAGGCGGAAGCGCCTGCACACAGCCCGGCGGTATCACGAAGATAGACCAGAAGCTTTACGACGACACAGAGGCTGCTGTCGGAGGCTCTGAACATCCCGCCAAGCTCGGCGTAATGCTCGCATGGAAGTTTGCACAGGAGTACAACAAGCCCGCATATACGCTCAACCCCACTAATGTCGATGAGTACTGCGATTACGCCAGACTTACGGGTATAAAGGGTGTATACCGTGTATCCCACTCGCATGTTCTTAACCAGAAGGCGGTAGCCGAGTACCATGCGAAGAGCCTGGGCAAGAAATACGAGGACATGAACCTCATCGTAGCCCACATCGACGGCGGTATCACCGTGGCTGCGCATGATCACGGCAGAATGATCGACGGCAACATGGGTGCAGACGGCGAGGGTGCCTTCACTCCCACAAGAATCGGCTCCGTTCCCGTACTGGCGCTTCTCGATTATATCGACGAGCACGGCACGGATGCCGTAAGACTGCGTTGCTCCAGAGCAGGAGGATTCGTAGACCTGTTCGGCACGGCAAACTCCGATACTATTCACGAACTCGTTGAGGAGGACGACTATAAGGCATCACTTGTGTGGAACACAATGCTCTACCAGATCTGCAAGATGATCGGCGAGATGAGTACCGTTCTGTACGGCAAGGTAGACGGAATTCTTCTTACGGGCGGTCTGTTAAGATTCGACGACGTCCGTGCGACCATAGAGAAGAGATGCGGCTTTATCGCACCTATAAGCGTTTATCCCGGTGAGATGGAGCAGGAGGCATTGGCCCTTCCCGCACTCGAGGTGCTTCGCGGACAGAAGGAGCCTCTTACTTACACAGGAAAGAACGTCTGGAACGGATTCAAAGGAATAGACCTTTAATATTCACAGGAGGGCTTTAACATGAGCAAGCTCATCGAAAAGATCAAGGCAAAGGCATCATCTGATATCAAGCGCATTGTGCTGCCGGAAGGTGACGAGAAGCGTACCGTTCAGGCGGCTGCTATCCTCAAGAAGGACAGAATAGCCGAGCCGGTTCTTATCGGTAACCCCGATTCGGTCAACAAGACCGCAGCCGAGGTCGGCGCTGATATTACGGGCATCGAGATCATCGATCCCGCTTCAAGCGATAAGGCTTCCTCATATGCAGATACACTCTATGAGCTTCGTAAGGCTAAGGGTGTTACTCCCGAAGATGCCGTTAAGCTTGTTGCCGATCCTATGTACTTCGGTATCATGATGATAAAGTGCGGCGACGCCGACGGGCTTGTATCCGGTGCCGTTCACACAACAGGCGACATGCTCCGTCCCGCTTTGCAGATCATCAAGACTAAGCCCGAGATGAAGGTCGTATCTTCAAGCTTCCTCATGGACTGCCCTAATCCGGACCTCGGAGAAGACGGTCTTCTCGTATATGCGGACTGTGTTGTTATGCCGTGTCCTACAGCCGAGGAGCTCGCTTATATTGCCATCGCCACAGCAGACACTGCGAAGAGACTATGCGGATTTACCGAGCCCCGTGTTGCTATGCTTTCATTCTCTACCAAGGGTTCTGCCAAGCATGAGCTCGTAAGCAAGGTTCAGGAGGCTGTAGCCAAGGCACATGAACTCGCTCCGGATCTCCTTCTTGACGGTGAAATGCAGTATGATGCCGCTCTTGTTCCCGAGATCGGTCAGAGCAAGGCTCCCGGAAGCCCTGTTGCAGGACGCGCGAATATTCTTGTTTTCCCTGATCTTCAGGCAGGAAACATCGGATATAAGATCACACAGAGGATCGGAGGCGCTGACTGCTTTGCGGTTCTTCAGGGTCTTAACGCTCCCTGTAATGATCTGTCCCGCGGTTGTTCTGTAGAAGATATCGTCAACACCGTGGCAATGACAGCCGTTCAGGCACAGGATTCCTGATATGCGTAAAAGATTATTATCCCTTCTGCTCGCGGCCGTTATGACCGTGCTTCTTGCCGTACCCGTAAATGCGGATACGACGGATGACGGTTACACCGGGTTCGCTACAAGACTTTATACGGTGGTCCTCGGAAGAGACCCCGATCCTTCCGGTCTTTATGACTGGAGCAACAAGCTGAGGACCCGTCAGATCTCTTTTGCCGACTGCGCGAGAGGTTTTCTTTTCTCTCCGGAGTTTGTCTCGAAGAATGTAAACGACGCTGAATATGTCTCGGTTCTTTACAGAACTTTCCTGGACAGAGAGCCGGACGATGACGGATTGTCTTACTGGACGGGACGCCTTGCTTCCGGGAGTGTGAACAGGAGCAGCATCGTCGAAGGTTTCTCGAATTCTTCCGAATTCGCGGAGCTTTGCAGACATTATTCCGGTACGCCTGCTTCCGGCAACGGTATCACGGTCTGCATTGATCCCGGTCATTCGGGTGTCGTCGCTTCCGGGTATGTTCCGCTGGGACCTGGATCGTCTGACATGAAGCTTGCCGATACTTCGGGTACGAGAGGAAGATTCTCGGGTGTGGCGGAGTGTGTTCTTACCATGCAGATCGCGGATCAGCTTCGCGCAGAACTCGAGGCGAGAGGATATAACGTCATCATGACGCGTTACGACAACTCGACTCCCGTAGACTGTGTTACACGTGCTCAGATCGGTAATGAAGGCGCGGATATCATGGTAAGACTTCATTTCGACGGGCTTGATAATTCGTCTGTGAGCGGTGCGCATGCTATCGTAATCGCCCGGGATAACCCGTGGAACCCGCAGACTTATGCAGGGTCGGCAAGACTCGGCAGATGTATCATCGATTCCTACTGCAGTGCCACCGGCATCCGTAACCGCGGCGTGTTCGAACAGAATAACATGACCGGCAACAACTGGAGCACGATCCCGTGCGTTCTGCTCGAAATGGGATTCATGACCAATCAGCATGATGATCTGTATATGACGGATCCCGCAAATCAGCCTGCAATGGTAAACGGAATCGCGAACGGTATTGATGCGTACTTCGCATCGTAATGGTAAAATCGAGTAAATATCCAGCACTTCGGAGGTGCCCTATGTCAGAAGTTTATCCTGTAATCGATTATGAAGATATGATCGCCGATCTTACGGACGATGTGGAAGGCGGCTTTGTTAAGAAAGACGCATCTTTGTATATCGTGAGACAGAAGACACCTGTGTTCTGTGAGGCACTCGGTGCCGAGGTGCGCCCTGTTATCGACTACTTCTATGAGACCCCGAAGCTTTTCCCCGAATTGAAGGAAATGACCGTGGACGACTGCAAGAAGATCTGCTTCGCCTGCATCGACAAGATTGAAGATGAGGCGATGAAGGCCGCGGTAAGCCTTATTATCGAGGACCTTAAGGACTATACCAAGGGCAATCCCGGCAGGAACGAGCGCAAGTGCAAGGTCGTCTTCGAGGCGGAGGATCTTATCCCAATGATGGTCTACTATGATGACACTGATGCGGGGGATGAAGTCGAGTCCGTGACCGTGGCCGATCTGGTTACCGAACTATATAAATCTTCTAACTGATAAATAAAAGATTTTTACCTACAAAGTCACCTCTTTTTGCTTTATAATCACTTTTAATGGCGAAAATTTTCTAAAGGAGCGTGACGCTAATGAAAGTACAGTTCACAGAGACGGTTGTACGTGATGCTCAGCAGTCGCTTATCGCGACCCGTATGCCGTTCTCAGACTTCGAAGACATTCTCGAGACGATGGACAATGCGGGTTACCACTCGATCGAGTGCTGGGGAGGAGCAACATTTGATTCCTGCCTGCGATTCCTGGATGAGGATCCGTGGGAGAGACTTCGTAAGATTAAGGCAATTTGTAAGAAGACCCCCCTGCAGATGCTGCTCAGAGGACAGAATATCCTCGGATATAAGCATTATCCCGATGATGTCGTAAGACTCTTTGTAAGAAAATCAGCCGAGAACGGCATGGATATCTTCAGAATATTCGATGCCTTGAACGACTTCAGAAACATCGAAGTCGCAGTAGATGAGACATTGAAGTGCGGCAAGCACGCTCAGGGCTGTATCTGCTATACTACCAGCCCTGTTCACACAGTAGAAAAGTACGCCGAGATGGGTAAGGAACTTGAGAAGATGGGAGTTAACTCCATCTGCATCAAGGACATGGCAGGCATCTGCGGACCTCAGGAGGCATATGACCTCGTTAAGGCATTGAAGGCTTCCGTTAAGGTTCCGATCTATTTCCACACACACCATACAACAGGTCTCGGACCCATGACATACCTCAAGGCTATCGAGGCAGGTCTGGACGGTATCGATACAGCTATCTCTCCTATGGCAGGCGGTACATCCCAGCCCGCTACAGAGACAATGAAGTATGCTCTTGAGCAGCTCGGATACGAGACAGATCTTGATTCCGCATGCCTCAAGAAGATCGCTGATCATTTCGCTCCCATCAAGGACAGATTCCTTAAGGAAGGAATCCTTAATCCGAAGTCCATGGGTATCCGCACGGATATCCTCGAGTATCAGCTCCCCGGCGGTATGTTCTCCAACATGCTCAAGCAGATGACTGATATGAAGGCTCAGGATAAGTTCGAGGCCGCTCTTGCCGAGATCCCTAACGTTCGTAAGGATCTGGGTTACCCGCCTCTCGTTACTCCTATGTCACAGCTCGTAGGAACACAGGCTGTTAACAATGTCCTTTTCGGTAAGTATAAGAACGTTACCAAGGATACAAAGGCTTACCTCAGAGGTGAGTACGGCCGTGCTCCGGGTGAAGTCAACAAGGAGCTCATTTCACAGTTCTGGAAGGACGACGAGATCATTACCTGCAGATTTGCAGATACTCTCGAGCCCGCTTTCGAGAAGGCTAAGGCCGAGCTCGGCGATAAGGCGAGATGTGACGAGGATGTCCTCTCCTACATCTCCTTCCCTCAGGTTGCTGAGAAGTTCTTTGCAGCACGTGAAGAGAAGGAATCCAACACAGTTAACTACACGATAGAGAAGAAGGAGGACTGATGATGGATATTATCCGTTATGCCTCTGAGAACGGCGGTGAGACATTCACATTATTCCAGCCCCAGATGGGCACCGGTGATATGTTGATGAATGCCGGCATCGTTATGCTCGTCGTATTCGGTGTTCTCTTCCTCATGTATATCCTGATCTCCCTTTCGGGTAAGGTTATTGCCGGTATATCCGGTCAGGTTATCAGCGCTTCCAAGAAGGAAGAACCTAAGGCCGAGGTGAAGGCTGCTCCTGCAGCACAGACCAAGGCTGAGGATCCGGGTGAGGAGTTCTCTTCCGGAACACTGAAGCTCAAGGGCTGCGATGAGAAGACGGCTGCCATGATCATGGCTATCGTTTCCGACAATACGGGAATCCCGCTGTCTGAACTCGTATTCAAGTCGATCAAGCTCGTTGACGAGAATTAAGGAGAGGTAATTACATGATTTATAAAGTAACAATTAACGATAAAGTCTATGAAGTTGAGGTGGAGAAGGGCAAGGCGAATCTTCTCAGGACTACTGCAGTTGAGGCGGCTCCCGCTCCCGTTGCAGCAGCACCCGCAGCACCTGCTGCAGCTCCCGCTCCTGCTCCTGCTGCTCCCGCAGCTTCCGTACAGGCCGGAACAACTCCCGTAAATTCACCTATGCCGGGTACTATCCTCGATGTTAAGGTTGCAGTCGGCCAGGCAGTTAAGGAGGGTGACCTTGTTGTCATTCTCGAGGCAATGAAGATGGAGAACGAGATCTACGCTCCGTGTGCCGGAACAGTAGCTCAGGTTCTCACAAGCAAGGGCGCAAGCGTCGATACCGGTGCTCCTCTTGTGACCATTTCATGATCACGGAGGTTGGCACATGATTGAAGTATTACTTGATTTATGGAATAACTCGGGTATAGCCCAGTTTTTCATAGATGACGGATGGAAAAACGCACTGATGATCTTAGCTGCGTTCGTTCTGTTCTATCTTGCCATCAGAAAAGAGTTCGAGCCTTTGCTCCTGCTCCCTATCGCATTCGGTATGCTCCTTACGAATCTCCCTTGGCCCGGCGGCGGAATCTTCCACCCCGATTGGTTCAACGGTGAGATCAATTGGGCGGCCCTCGGCGGAGGATTCGTCGATGCGGCAGGCAACCATATCGAGCCCGGTCTTTTCGACTTCCTTTATATAGGTGTTAAGCTCGATATTTTCCCGTGTCTTATCTTTATGGCTGTAGGTGCCATGACTGACTTCGGTCCCCTGATCTCAAGACCTTCGTCTTTCTTCATGGGTGCCGGCGCTCAGTTCGGTATCTCTTTCGCATTCGTAGCAGCTATCCTTCTCGGATTCTCACCTGAGGGTGCGGCTTCCATTGGTATCATAGGCGGTGCTGACGGCCCGACGGCTATCTATCTTACAAGTAAGCTCGCTCCCGAGCTCCTCGGCGCCATCGCTGTCGCAGCCTATTCGTATATGGCTCTGATCCCGATGATCCAGCCGTTCTTTATGAAGCTTCTTACAACTAAGAAGATGCGTCAGGTTAAGATGGAGCAGGCTAGACCCGTATCCAAGATCGAGAAGATCTGCTTCCCTATCATCGTAACTGTAGTATGCGTTCTGATCCTTCCTTCAGTTGCACCTCTCCTCGGTTGCCTCATGCTCGGCAACCTGTTCAAGGAGTCCGGTGTTACCGACAGACTTTCAGACACAGCTCAGAATGCTATGTGTAACACAGTAACCATCATGCTCGGTGTAGCAGTCGGCGGCACAGCCGTAGGCCAGAACTTCTTAAGTGTTCAGACACTGCTTATCATCGGTCTCGGACTTGCTGCATTCGCATTCGCTACGATCGGCGGTCTTATCATCGGCGACATCATGTATTTTGCTACAAAGGGTAAGATCAATCCTTTGATTGGTGCGGCAGGCGTTTCCGCTGTTCCTATGGCAGCACGTGTAGCTTCCAAGGTAGGACAGAAGGAGAATCCTTCGAACTTCCTTCTCATGCACGCCATGGGACCGAACGTTGCAGGTGTTATCGGATCCGCTATCGCAGCAGGTATCCTGCTCACATTGTTCGGCTGATAAGAGCCTAGGGTCATTAATTAAAAGACAAAAAGAAGGCGTCCGTCGGGCGCCTTCTTTTTGTTAATCCGAAACTCAGACTCAGATGGAATCGTATATCTTGGTTACCATGGCGATAACCTGATCGCGTGTAATATACTTGTTCAGATAAGAACGCAGATAGTCACATGCGAGATTAATGCATACCTCCAAAGTTGCTCCTGCGTCCTTGTTATTACGAATAAATTCTGCAACGAGCTTGCTGTTAAGGATAGCATCCGACAGACCGCTTCCGCCGTTTACCGACTCAAGATCGTCGAGGTTCAGTTCAAGATTCAATTCTTTATTCTTTTCCACCAGATCCTCCTTTCTTCCTTATAACAAGGAATAAAATGAATACACATATAGATTAACATCGTGTGAGGTGCAATTCATTTACGAATCGGGACTGTTGGTTAATCTTATGTAAACGATATATGTACGCAGACCTTGCGGCAGCCGCTTTTGTATAATGAAAGTGGCACGAAAGCAACCTGTGATTGGTGGTTTGAAGATGCCTTGCTTTGTATATTGTTCACGGAGGTGATGAAATGATCTTTTCCGAGAAACTTCAGATATTAAGAAAGAATAAGGGATTAACGCAGGAAGCGCTCGCAGATAAGCTTGGCGTATCAAGGCAGGCTGTAGCCAAGTGGGAGGCGGGACAGGTCTATCCCGACATCTCTAATCTTATACAGATCAGCGATCTTATGAATGTCAGCGTTGATTATCTGGTCAAGGATCAGGACTGCTCGGTCAGCGTTAAGCCGCAGACAGCGACTGATCTTGATGAATTGATCGCGTTCCGTCTCGAAGCCAATGTCCATACTTATGCCAATTTCGAGAATGAGGTTGATGCCACAAGACCCGGATCACACGATTACAGATATGAGAACGGAAGATTCATGTACCATGATACATACGTCGGAGGCGAAGCGTTTGCAGGGGAAGAGGCTGTTTGGAAAGACGGTGTGACTGTTTATGCGATGAACTATATGGGAAGGGTGCTCTCAGACGGCTTCAGTGGTAATTTTCTGAAAGAAGCTCTCCGTGCAGCTGATGTGAAGATGCCGTACAGGGGCCCCGAGTTATATCAGTCGGGCGAATATACTTACCGCTGCAAAGTTACGGGAGACTTTATCTGGTTCCAGGGTTATGAGGAGATCTATAAGGAAGACATCAAGGTTTACGAGTGCGTCTTTCACGGCGGTCTAGTCAGATGAATACTGATGTATAATAACGGCGAAGTGCTCGGACTCAATTAATACGGGCTTTTAAAAAGCCCCTTTACATTATTTCAAAGCGGGTGTACACTTAATTGCTTTTCGCATAGGGGCTTAATGCGCCCTTTTGCAGGAAGAAATACTTTAGAAAGGAGATGTATTGATGCCGACGTTCAATCAATTGGTAAAGTCGGGAAGACACGACAAGACATATAAGTCTGCGTCCCCGGCTCTGCAGGCAGGAATCAACACGATCCACAACAAGGAGACGCAGGTTTTCGCTCCCCAGAAGCGTGGCGTGTGCACAGTTGTTAAGACAACTACACCTAAGAAGCCTAATTCCGCTCTTCGTAAGGTTGCCCGTGTACGTTTAACAAACGGCTACGAGGTTACAGCTTACATTCCCGGAATCGGCCACAATCTGCAGGAGCACTCCGTTGTTCTCATCAGAGGCGGACGTGTAAAGGATCTCCCTGGTGTTCGTTACCACATCATCAGAGGAACTCTTGATACAGCAGGTGTCGCTAACCGTATGCAGGGCAGATCCAAGTACGGTGCTAAGAAGCCGAAGGCTGCTAAGGTTAAGAAGTGATCCTATTTAAGTAGGATTGGACAAATTAAGTGATCAGTACATTGTTCATAAAAGGGACATTGCTACTTGACCGCACAACACGTGTCCAAAGGCAAAACTGAAACGTGAGTACCTATGGTTTCAGAAAACTGAATATCATGCAAGGAGGGAAGCAAAGTGCCAAGAAAGGGCAATATCCCAGTTAGAAAAGTGCTCCCGGATCCGCTCTATAACGATGTAAGAGTTTCCAAGCTCATCAACAACGTTATGCTCGACGGTAAGAAGGGACTTGCACAGAAGATCGTCTACGATGCCTTTGATTCAATCAAAGAGAAGACAGGCGAGCAGCCTATTGATGTATTCAATAAGGCTCTTGAGAACGTAATGCCTCAGCTTGAGTGTAAGGCAAGACGTGTAGGTGGTGCCAACTATCAGGTACCTATCGACGTAAGACCTGAGAGAAGACTTACATTGGGTCTCCGCTGGATCGTTGCTTTTGCAAGAACCAGAAGCGAGAAGACAATGAAGGAAAGACTCGCAGCTGAGCTCATGGATGCAGCTAACGGTGCAGGCGGCGCATTCAAGAGAAAAGAAGAAATGCACAGAATGGCAGATGCTAACAGAGCATTTGCTCATTACAAGTGGTAATCGATAAGGAGTTATGACACATGAATAGAGAATATCCTCTCGAGAAAACGAGAAATATCGGTATCATGGCTCATATCGATGCAGGTAAGACAACTACAACAGAGCGTATCCTCTACTACACAGGTATCAACCGTGTATTGGGAGAGGTTCACGACGGTGCAGCTACGATGGACTGGATGGTTCAGGAGCAGGAGAGAGGTATCACGATTACTTCCGCTGCTACAACAGCTCCTTGGAAGGGCAACAGAATCAACATCATCGATACTCCCGGACACGTTGACTTCACAGTTGAGGTTGAAAGATCTCTCCGTGTTCTCGACGGCGCTGTTACGGTTATGTCTGCAAGAGGAGGCGTTGAGCCTCAGACAGAGACTGTATGGAGACAGGCAGAGCACTACGGTGTTCCCCGTATGGTATTCGTCAACAAGATGGATATCGTCGGTGCCGACTTCTTCCATGTAGTAGATATGATCAAGGACCGTCTTAAGAACGAGTCCGTTGCTATCCAGGTACCTATCGGTAAGGAAGACACATTCTCAGGTATCATCGACCTTATGACGATGAAGGCTGAGGTCTACTTAAGCGAAGACGGTAAGGAATACGAGGAAAGAGATGTTCCTGAGGACATGCTCGACTTCGCTAAGGCAAAGAGAGAAGAGATGGTTGAGAAGATCGCCGAGACAGACGATGAACTCACAATGAAGTACTTGGACGGAGAGGAACTCTCCATCGAAGAACTCAAGGCTGCTCTTCGTAAGGCAACTGTAGAGTGTAAGCTCATCCCTGTTACTTGCGGTACTTCACTGCGTAACAAGGGTGTTCAGCTTCTCCTCGATGCTATCATCGACTACATGCCTTCTCCTCTTGACGTTCCTGCCATCAAGGGCGTTAACCCTGAGACAAACGAAGAGGAAGAGAGACCTTCTTCTGACGAAGAGCCTTTCGCAGCTCTTGCTTTCAAGATCGCGACAGACCCCTTCGTAGGAAAGCTCTGCTTCTTCCGTGTATACTCCGGTGTTCTTACAGCTGGTTCTTATGTACTTAATGCTGGTAAGAATAAGAAGGAGAGAATCGGACGTATCGTTCAGATGCACGCTAACGATCGTAAGGAGATCACAGAAGTATTCTCCGGAGATATCGCTGCAGCTATCGGACTTAAGCTCACAACAACAGGTGACACACTCTGCGATGAGGATCATCCTATTGTTCTTGAGTCCATGGAATTCCCTGAGCCGGTTATCGAAGAGGCTATCGAGCCTAAGAGCCGTGCATCCCAGGAGAAGATGATCATTGCTTTGCAGAAGCTTGCAGAAGAAGATCCTACATTCCGTACTTATACAAACCAGGAGACAGGACAGACGATCATTGCCGGTATGGGTGAGCTTCACCTCGACATCATCGTTGACCGTCTCATCCGTGAGTTTAAGGTAGAGGCTAACATCGGTGCTCCTCAGGTTTCCTATAAGGAGACAATCACGAAGACTGTTGAAGCTCAGGGTAAGTTCGTTCGTCAGTCCGGTGGTCACGGTCAGTACGGTGACTGCTGGTTGAGACTCGAGCCCCGTGAGCCCGGTGCAGGTTATGAGTTCGTCAACGAGACAGTCGGCGGATCCATTCCTAAGGAGTTCATCGCTCCTATCGATGCCGGTGTTCGTGAAGCTATGCAGGCAGGTGTACTCGGTGGTTACCCTGTAGTAGACGTTAAGGTTACCGTATTCGACGGTTCCTTCCACGATGTCGACTCTTCAGAGACTGCATTTAAGATTGCAGGATCCATGGGATTCAAGGCTGGTATGCAGAAGGCTGCTCCCGCACTTCTTGAGCCTATCATGAAGGTTGACGTTGAGGTTCCGGATGATTATCTCGGAGACGTTATCGGTGGTCTGAATGCCCGTCGTGGTGCGATCAAGGAGATCGAGCCTATGAACGGAACACAGCAGATTCATGCAGAGGTACCTCTTGCGAACATGTTCGGTTATGCTACTGACCTCCGTTCCTCAACGCAGGGACGTGGAACGTTCATAATGCAGATCTCGCACTTCGCACCTTGTCCGAAGAGCATCATGGAAGAAATTTTAAAGAAGTAATTATTCGGCTTTGTCGGGCGGCAGTACACTTGAAAAATGAGTGTTTTACTTGTAGAATAGTTGCTGTCGCTTGATTAAAAGCTGATAAAGAGAAAATGATCTACGGATCAACAGAATTCTTAGGAGGAATTTAAACAATGGCTAAGGAAAAGTTCGTACGTAACAAGCCGCACGTAAACATCGGAACAATTGGTCACGTTGACCACGGTAAGACAACTCTTACAGCTGCAATCACAAAGGTTCTCGCTATGAAGGGCGGAGCTGAGTTCAAGGACTATGGTAACATCGACTCCGCACCGGAGGAGAGAGCTCGTGGAATCACGATCAACACAGCTCACGTTGAGTATGAGACAGAGACACGTCACTATGCACACGTTGACTGCCCCGGCCACGCTGACTATGTTAAGAACATGATCACTGGTGCTGCTCAGATGGACGGTGCTATCCTCGTAGTTTCCGCTTCTGACGGCCCGATGCCCCAGACAAGAGAGCACATCCTTCTCGCTAGACAGGTTGGCGTTCCTTATATCGTAGTATTCATGAACAAGTGCGATCAGGTTGATGACGAGGAGCTCCTCGAGCTCGTAGAGATGGATATCAGAGATCTCCTCAACCAGTATGAGTTCCCTGGTGATGACACACCTATCATCAGAGGTTCTGCTCTTGCAGCTCTTGAGTCTTCTTCTACAGATCCTTCTGCTCCTGAGTATGCTCCTATCGTTGAGCTCATGCAGGCAGTTGACGATTATATCGCTACACCTGAGAGACCTACAGACAAGCCTTTCCTTATGCCTGTTGAGGACGTATTCACAATCACAGGTCGTGGAACAGTTGCTACAGGCCGTCTCGAGAGAGGTATTGTTAAGGTTGGTGACGCTGCTGAGATCGTTGGTCTCGAGGACGAGCCTAAGTCCACAACTATCACAGGTGTTGAGATGTTCCGTAAGATGATGGATCAGGCTGAGGCCGGTGATAACATCGGATGCCTCCTCCGTGGTATCGATCGTAAGGAAGTTGAGAGAGGCCAGGTTATCGCTAAGCCCGGTTCTGTTACACCTCACACAAAGTTCGAGGGTCAGGTTTACGTTCTTACAAAGGACGAGGGCGGACGTCATAAGCCCTTCTTCGATGGATATCGTCCTCAGTTCTACTTCAGAACAACAGACGTTACAGGTGTTGCTCACCTTCCCGAGGGTACAGAAATGTGCATGCCCGGTGACCACGTAACAATCTCTGTTGAGCTCATCACTCCTATCGCTATGGAGCAGGGCCTCAAGTTCGCTATCCGTGAGGGTGGCCACACAGTTGGTGCTGGTACAGTTTCTAAGATCATCGAGTAATCGATCATCTTAAATCAGACTTAATTAAGGCTCCGGATTATCCGGAGCCTTTTCTAATGAAAAATTTACATTCTCGAAAAGATTATTCCTATCCTTGTATTTATAATTACAAGTATGAAGCAGTTGCAATTCGAGTACATAGAAGACGCGTCTTTAAGGCAGGAGCTGAACAGGATTGACAGATGGCGGGAGAATCACAGAGTATCCGCCATCCTTTTCCATGTCTTCTCGGATAATCTTGAAGCAGAGAAGATCCGTCATGTATGCAGCATGATCGAATTTACTCTTCCTGACAGTCTGTATACCGGCTGTACCACGAGCGGCAACGTTATGGACGGAAGACTTAATAAGTCTCATATTACCGTTACATGCACTATATTTGATGATCCCAAGTCCAAGGTGGAGGTTATTCAGCTGCCTCTGACTGAGGAGACTGAACCCATGGTCTCACAGAAGATGCAGCTGATCGTATCCGAGCGTCCGTGGGTGAAGGCAATAGAGATGCTCGTTACGATAAGAGGTCTGTCGATGACCAAATTCTGTGAAGATCTGAGCCTTCTGGACGAGAATATCAAGTTATTTGGCGGCGGATCGTTCTCGGATGATCTTAATGAAGTTGCTTCATTTGTATACTCGTCGGGAAGCGAGTGCTCCGATCACGCGGTGGTATTCACTCTTATGGGCGGCGAGAATCTTCATGTCTATTCCGAATGGGTAACCGGATGGAAGCCTTTGGGAAGAAAGCTTCGTATAACCAAGGCGGATCATGCTATTTTACAGGAGCTCGACAATAAGCCCGCATACGATATCTACTATAAGTATCTGAACATCGCGAACGACGCGGACTTCTTTAAGCACACATTGGAATTCCCGTTCATGTATAAGCATAACGGAATCGATATCTTAAGAGCCCCGACGGCATGTAATGAGGACGGCAGTCTTGTCATGACGGCGGATATTGAAGAAGGTGTCGAGACCTATATGGCCTACGGTGATCCGTGGACCATATTGGAGCAGGTAAATGAGACCGGTGAGAGACTGTCGGTATTCGAGCCTCAGTCGATCTTCCTTTATTCATGCGCGGCAAGACGTGCATTCTGGGGTGATTCCGGTTCCAACAGAGAGACATCTCCTTTCCAGGATATAGCACCGACATCCGGATTCTATACATCGGGAGAGTTTATGAGGACCGGTGCGAAGCTTAATCAGCATAATGTAACCCTGCTCGTAGCGGGTCTGCGTGAAGGTCCTATATCGGGAAGTATGCATAACTTTAAGATCAAGGATCACAAGCTTGACGGACAGGCGTCTCTTGTAAACCGTCTTGCCAACTTCGTTCAGGCTGCGACGGAAGAACTTGAGCAGACTGTCGAGATGCTTGAGCTGTCCTCGATAACAGACGGACTTACCAAGCTTTATAACCGTTCGGAGATACAGCATCGTATCACGGATGCGAATAAGAAGTATTCGGAGTCTCCCAACAGCGTTAAGGCACCGTCGCTTATCATGCTCGACATTGACGATTTTAAGAAGGTTAACGATACGTTCGGACATCACGAAGGTGACGTTGTAATAAGAAAAATCTCTGACATTATGAGAGAACAGTGCGCCAAGGTTTCCGAAGATATAAGCATCGGAAGATGGGGAGGAGAGGAGTTCATGATACTCGTTCCCGCACTTCCTTTCGAGGATGTGAAGGCTCTGGCAGAGTCCTTGCGCAAGGCTTTTGAGGAGGAGAAGTTTGAAGTGTCGGGTTCTCACACGATATCCGTAGGTGTGACGACCGCTCTGGCAGGTGAGCACGTCGACGTTTTCTGTATGCGTGTTGATGATGCTCTCTATGAGGCGAAGGAAACGGGCAAGAACCGGATAGTCATCAAATAATTACCTATTCGCATAATAGTTTATTACATAAGTGGTTTGTGTTATTATCCTAGCATTGTTTAATAGGAAGTAATGACACATGGAAAAGAAACCATTTGTAACCAAGGAACAGATCGAAGAAATTGTAAAGACTTATCCGACTCCCTTTCATATCTACGATGAGGCGGGGATAAGGAAGAATGCCGAAGCCGTAAAGGAAGCTTTCGCATGGAATAAAGGCTTCCGTGAGTACTTCGCGGTAAAGGCTACACCTAATCCTTATATAATGAATATCCTTAAGGATTATGATATCGGATTCGACTGTTCAAGCGAAGCTGAGCTTGTTTTATCAGGCGCAGTTAAGGCTGACGGCGATCATATCATGTTCTCATCGAACGATACACCTGCGCAGGAGTACAAGCTCGCATACGACATGGGTGCGATCATCAATCTTGATGATATTACCCACATCGAGTTCCTTGACGGAATTATCGGAGATAAGTACCCGGAAGTAATGTCATGCAGATTTAATCCGGGCGGAGTCGTTACGATGAGCAACGGCATTATGGATAATCCCGGGGATGCCAAGTACGGCATGACTGAGGCTCAGCTGTTCGAAGCATACAGAATGCTTAAGGACAGGGGCGTTAAGAAGTTCGGTATCCACGCTTTCATCATCAGCAATACTCTTACGAATGATTACTATCCTATGCTTGCAGGACAGCTTTTCGATCTGGTAGTAAGGATCGAGAAGGAAGTCGGCATCAAGTTCGCGTTTGTTAATCTCTCTGGCGGTGTCGGAGTTGATTACAGACCTGACCAGACTGCCAATGATATTAAGATAATCGGTGAAGGAGTAAGAAAGAAGTTCGAGGAGATCCTCGTTCCCGCAGGTATGGGTGATGTTGCTATCTATACTGAGATGGGAAGATTCATGCTCGCGCCTTACGGTCATCTTATTACGAAGGCTATCCACGAGAAGCATACATATAAGGAATATATCGGCGTTGACGCATGTGCAGCCAACCTTATGAGACCAGCAATGTACGGCGCTTATCATCACATTACGGTTCTCGGCAAGGAGAATGAGCCCTGTGATCATACATATGATGTAACGGGTTCACTGTGTGAGAATAACGATAAGTTCGCGATCGACAGAGATCTTCCTAAGATCGACATGGGCGACTATATAGCGATCCATGACACAGGCGCTCACGGATTCGCGATGGGCTATAACTATAACGGAAGACTTAAGTCAGCAGAGCTTCTGCTTCAGACAGACGGATCCGTTAAACTTATAAGAAGAGCCGAGACTTTAAGCGATTACTTCAGAACATTCGATTTTTCCGAGTATAAGGACATTCTTATAAAATGAGAGCCTTCATCGAAAAGCATAAACTGCTCACCGACATACTCATAACGGTACTTTTGTGTGCGGTTATGCTTATCGCGATGGAGATAAGGCAACCTTATTTTTTCCTGCAAGATGATAACTGCGACTCGTATGTCTGCCAGTATGCATATTCTTTGGAATCAGTGATTCAGGGAGAGTTCCCCTATTATAATTTCCATCAGTTCGGGGGAATGAGATATCTTGATAAAGGTCAGACCGGTCAGCTGAACATATTCGTTTATATTGCCGGCGCCATGAGTGAATTATTCTTAGGTCATATCGGCGGAGTGCTGGATTTTACGGCAGCTCTTTATCTTGTAGCCGGTGCCGTCGGAATGCTGCTTCTTCTGCAGAAGAGATTTAAGATCGGAAGAGCCGCATCTGTCATAGGTGCAATAGCATGGAGTTTTAACTCATTTTCGATCTACTGCGGAAGCAATTGGCTTATAGCCATTATTCTTACGGGGTGCCTGCCGTGGATCATTCTTACTACGGGATATTTGGTTGAGCATGACGGTATTAAGGCATTGATCCTTGCGGCGATACCGAAGGTTTTTATGTTTTACGGCGGACATCCCCAGTATTTCATATATGCGATATTGTTCGATTATCTGTTCGCAGTAAGTTATATCTTCTTCTTTACGGCTAAAGGCGAAAGACTTAAAGCACAGGGAAAGTTCCTGTTAAAGTACTTTATAAGCGGACTTCTGGTTTTGCTGTGGAGTCTGCCGCTTCTGGTTCCCATGTATGAGATGATGACATCTTCGGCGGACCGCGCTGCCGCATTTGACTGGGAATACTTCTCTGACAGAACATTCAGATTAAAAGACCTTGTGCTCGGTCTGATCGCGCCTTTCCTCCAGCTTGATATTACCGGTTTTATGGAGGTAGACGGAGTTGAGATCGCAGTCGTCGACTGCATGGTCGCGATACAGAAGAATATGTGTCATATCGGATACATACTGTTTATGTCGGCGCTTCTCGGACTGGTGCATATTGTATTCGGAAGAAACGGGGCAAAGAATAAAGAAACACTGATCCGGAAGAAGCAGATGCTGGCACTGATACCATGCGCTTTGATCGCTTTGTTCTGGGCGGGCACGCTTTGGTTTAACAGAATCGTTTTTCTGATCCCTGTGCTTAACAGATTCCGTTTCCCTTTCAAGCTGATGCAGTACTTTTTGCTGTTCCTTATCGTATTCGCAAGCATTGCTCTTGACTGGTATCTGAGCAAAAAGAAGAACAACAGACTTTTGCCGGTATTGCTTATTGCTGTTCAGGTGATCAATCTGACCGGGCTTTATATGCTGATCCCCGTTCGTAATTTTGTTGTTTATACCAACAGTAAAGTTCCGTATGAGGAGCCCTGGCTTGAGGAGCTTGCAGATCACAGATACGTTACTGTTATGGATTATTTGGATTTTTATGACACCGAACATCTTGATGAGTTCGGTAATTCGGATCCGACTAGAGTTCCCCGTGATACTGTGGCATTGCTGACAAATAATTACGCCACATATTTCGGACTTGATGATATAAGCGGATATGAGATCCTGAATAATAATGAGCTGCATGCAGCCAACGGTGAGATGCTCACATATATAGAAGATGTCGGAGGAAGTATCGGCGTTATCTATGACGGTATGGTAGAGCAGATGCGCGACAGAGGCGTATCTTTGTATATCACCGTTCCCGAGAATGCGGACTACGTCGAGAGCCGTCTTGCTCCATACGGCATCACCAGATGGAAAGAAGATGACAAGCGCGTTATCTTCTATGATTCCGAAGCCGAGCCCCGTGCGTATTATTCCGATGCTTCCGAAGATTACGGTGAAGTAAGTCTCGATGTTCATGTCAATTATCTTGAAGTAACAACTCCCGCGGAATTTGAGGGAGGAAGCGTTACCGTTAATTTCATTCATGACAGGGGATTTATCGCGACTGTTGACGGTCAGGAGATGCCCATCACGGACTGCGGCAATTGTTCCGATATGATCGTAAGCGATGTACCGTCAGGTGCCCATACCGTAGTATTCAGATTTGTGGATAATTCGTTCAGAAACAGCCTTATAGTCACGTCTGCCGTAACGGTTCTTCTTGCTGCGGGTATGCTTATCGGCAGAAAGTTCAAAAACAAAGATAATTGAGTTAAGAAATACTTTACACCAAGTTCAATACATTATATAATCCATTCTGTTTCAAAAGTTTACTATAACTGAACTTCAAGTTAAGAGGGACAGTAATGGAGATCGGTCAGAAGATCAGGTTTTTACGACAGCAGAATAACCTCACGCAGGAGGAGCTCGGCGACAGATGTGAACTGTCCAAGGGCTTTATCTCGATGCTCGAGAATGACAATACCTCGCCTTCTATTGCAACGCTTAAGGACATCCTTGAGGCGCTCGGCACTAATCTTGCGGATTTCTTTGCAGACGAGGAGCAGGAGAAGGTTGTTTTCGGCGGGGACGATTACGCCGTAAAAGAGGACGCAGAGCTTAAGAACAACATCTGCTGGCTCATCCCGAACGCACAGAAGAACGAGATGGAGCCGATCCTTGTAACGATAGAGCCTGACGGCAGAACGTATCCCGATAATCCTCACGAAGGCGAGGAGATCGGATATGTCCTCGACGGTTCCGTTATGATCCACATAGGAAAGAATATGTATCAGGCGAAGAAGGGCGAGAGTTTTCTTATCAGGCCCGACAGACCTCACTATATCTCGAATGAAGGCAAGAAAACGGCGAAGATCCTCTGGATCTCCACTCCGCCGAGTTTCTGATGGAGGAAGATATGAGCGATAACGAAGAGAAAAAGGTTTATGCAGGACAGCTGCTGCAGGATGATAAGGGCATGGAGCATATCATCGAGCTCAAGGACGTAAACAAGAGTTACGACGGTAACCAGGTCCTTCATGACATTACTTTCTTTATCAGAAACAATGAGTTTATTACGCTCTTGGGTCCCTCGGGATGCGGAAAGTCAACGACACTCCGTATCATCGCGGGCTTCGAGACCGCAGATTCCGGTATCGTTAACTTCGAAGGTTCCGATCTTCTTAAGGTGCCCGCGCATAAGAGACATATCAACACCGTTTTCCAAAGATATGCGCTGTTCCCGCACCTCAATGTGTTCGATAACGTCGCGTTCGGTCTGCACCTGAAGAAGGTTCCCGCGAAGGAAGTCGAGGAGCGCGTAAACAAGGCGCTTCACACTGTGGGTCTCGACGGCTTCGGCAACAGATACATAGACCAGATCTCCGGCGGACAGATGCAGAGAGTCGCCATCGCGAGAGCCATTATCTTGAAGCCCCGCGTGCTCCTTCTTGATGAGCCTCTGGGAGCTCTCGATCTTAAGATGAGAAAAGAGATGCAGATCGAATTGAAGCAGATGCAAAGAGAGCTCGGCATCACATTCGTATATGTAACACATGATCAGGAAGAGGCCCTGACGATGTCCGATACGATCATCGTAATGAAGGACGGATACATCCAGCAGATCGGCACACCGATCGATATTTATAACGAGCCTAAGAACGCTTATGTAGCGGACTTCATCGGCGAGTCCAATATCATTCCCGGCACCATGACCAAGGATCATGAGGTCACATTCGCCGGCAAGAAGTTCGAGTGCGTTGACCCGCTGTTCCCCGAGATGAAGGAGGGTGCCGTTAACGACGTTGACGTTGTTGTCCGTCCCGAGGATATCTACATCAAGGAAGAGGACGACGCTTACGTTAACGGTACGGTCGAGAGCATCGTATTCAAGGGCGTTCACTACGAGATCATCGTAAAGGGTGACACGGGAATCGAGTGGATGATCCAGGACGTCGATCCCGTTGAGGTAGGTAAGAGAGTAGGTCTTACGGTCGATCCCGATGACATTCAGATCATGAGAAAGTCAAGATTCTCACCTGCACCCGGAAGCTACGGCGTAAGGGGAGTAAAGGATGACGACATTACAGAGGAGAAGGCATGAGCGATATCAGATCAAGATTTAAGCTGATGCCCCTTCACGGCATCGTCATGTGTATAGCAGCGACACTCTCGTTCGTGTCGGTGTTTATTCCCATGTTCGAGCTGTTCGTTCAGTACAAGAGGGAGAGAGTATTCTCATTGTTCTCCATGATAATGAATCCCCGTGTGTACGTGCAGCTTCGTGACGGTACCGTCGACCTCGATTTCAGAGGCTTCGGCGGGCTGATGTTCACATTGACACTCGTAGTCGCGGTGGCGGCATTAACGCTGTCCCTCGGCTTCCAGCTTTATTCGAATACAAGAAAGTCCAAAAGGCTCGGTTGCCTTACGGTAATGATCCTTTTCGCGATGAGGCTCGCGCTTCACGTCGTAACTTTAAACAAGCTCGTAACTCCCGAGATGATCGAGGCTAACGGTCTTACACCGCAGCGCCTGTATGCAGTTCAGTCGCTCGTGGGAAACATCCTGTGCGTGGTGCTTTTCCTCGGTATCGCGGCATCAATCTACGGCGCACTCGGTCTTACCATGAACATGAAGCTTCTGTCCTATCCTTACATCGCATGGGTAGTGATCTTCACGATACTTCCTCTCGTACTGATCCTGTTCAGCGCTTTCTTCGCGAAAACATCGGGCGGCTATGAATTCAACCTCGACGGATTCAAGACGCTGTTCGAGAACAAGACCGTTACGGCTGAATTCTACGGTGTGAGGGTCACGCTTCAGGAGTACTTCTCGGTATTCCTGCGAAGCCTCGACTACGCGCTGTGGACGACAATCGGCTGCCTTGTATTGGGCTACCCTCTCGCATATATCCTGCAGGCGCGTTCCAAGAGACTTCATAAGACTTCGAGCAAGCTCCTTCTTCTGTTCGTGCTTCCGACGTGGATGAACACGATGCTTCGTACATATGCATGGAGAGCTTTCTTCTCACAGACGGGAATCTTAAATACATTTCTCATTAACGTCTGCGGAAGGGCAGAACCCATACTGTTCCTGAAGGACCCCATGTGGTCGGATATCATCACGAAGTTCGTTCTCGTTAACGACTTCCTGCCGTTCATGCTTCTGCCGATCTACTCCGTTCTCGTTAAGATCGACGAGAGCTTGGGGCAGGCTGCTGCAGACCTCGGTGCGAACCGCGTGCAGACATTTACGAAAGTAATCTTCCCGCTGTCACTGCCGGGTGTTATCTCCGGAATACAGATGGTATTCATGCCGTCCATGACGTTCTACATGATCCCCGATATCATTACCGAGGGATCCAAGACTACTATCGGTAATACGGTACAGTCGTTCATCTTAAATGAGAGCCCGACATTCCAGCAGGCAGGTAATGTTCTGTCGCTGATACTTCTGATATTCGTTCTCATAACGATGAGACTTCTTCGTAATCAGGACAAGGAAGCGTCCGGAAGCGGAGGTATGGTATTGTGAGATTCTTACGTAAGCTTGTACCCGATATCTATATCGGTCTGATAATCGTATTCTTATATCTGCCGATCGCGCTTCTGATCTTCTATTCGTTCAACAGCGTTCCGAAGTCGTTCATCTGGGGCGGATTTACGCTCAATAACTACACGAGCCTGTTCTCCGGAAGTGACGGCGGAGAGCTTCTCGAGTCTTTGCTCGAGACTCTGAAGATCGCTGCGATCGCATCTGTCGTGTCTACTGTCTTCGGCGTTATCAGCTGCCTCGGAATGGTATATCTTCCCAAGAAGTTCCAGAACGTTCTTATGAATGTAACTTACATCCCGAACGTAATGCCTGAGCTTGTTATCGGTATCTCGTTCATGCTCCTGTTCTCCTTCTTGGGAGTTCAGAAGGGAGAGTTCACCCTGATCTGCGCGCACATCGCATTCTGCGTGCCGTTCGCGATCCTCTCGATCGATCCCAAGATCCGCCAGCTCGACAAGAATCTGTCGGAGGCTGCGATGGACTTGGGCGCCACGAGGTTCCAGACCTTAAGACTTGTCATCATTCCCGAGATCATGCCTGGTATCCTGTCCGCTCTGATGCTGACATTCACCCTCTCGGTAGACGACTATCTTATAAGTAACTTCAACGTTAACTCTTCGGTTCAGACACTGCCCATGAAGATCTACTCTATGGCCAAGTTCGGAGTTAACCCGAAGATGAATGCGTTGACGACTATCCTGTTCGTAGCAGTATTCCTGCTTCTGATCGCATCCAATTTCTCCCGCATCAAGGGAGCAAAAGATAAAAACGGAGGAATGAAGAAATGAAGAACCTGAAAAGATTTGTAAGTGCTGCATGCTGTGCATCGCTTCTTGCGGTATCCATGTTTACTGCCTGCGACAGCAGACAGGAGTTGATCATCTACAACTGGGGTGAGTACATCGCAGAGGACACGATTGCCAAGTTCGAGGCAGCTTATCCTCAGTACAGAGTCATCTACAGAACATTCGAGACAAACGAGACTATGTATCCCAATCTCGATAACACATATGACGTTATCATTCCTTCCGAGTACATGGTTTGCAGACTTATTAACGAGGAAAGACTCCAGCCTCTCGACTGGACCATGCTTCCCAATGTAACTGCCAACATGGATCCCATGTTCAACGATATGACTTATTCCCAGGATAAGGAGCTCTCGGACGAGGTTCTCGACTATGCGATCCCCTATCTGTACTGCACGGTTGGTCTCGTATACGATGCCAACAGGATCGATCTTCCCGAAGGTACAACGGATCCTGCAGTTATCTGGAATGTGCTTTTCGATGAGGCTAATGCAGGCGACATTGGCATGTACGACTCAATGAGAGAGTCTATCGGCGTTGCTTTGAATTACCTGGGCTACTCCATCAACTCCATGGACGAGGAAGAGCTTGCCGAGGCTATGCAGCTTCTTATCGACCAGAAGACAAACATCAACCCCACATACGGCGTAGATAACCTCAAGGACAAGATGGCATCAGGCGAGATGGCTGCTTCCGTAGCATGGTCCGGCGACCACATCGTTATGCTCGACAGAATCGCAGAGCTCGGCGGCAACGACGATATCGACTTGAGATTCGTTCTCCCCGAGGGATCCAACTGGTCCGTAGACATGATGTGCATTCCTTCCAACGCAGCTAACTATGAGGGCGCACACGACTTCATCAACTTCATGTACGAGCCCGAGATCGCTCTCGAGAACTGCGAGTACGTAGGTTATTCGACACCTAACGTAGCTGCCAAGGCCATGCTCGATCCCGAGGTTTCCGGCAATGTTTACTATTATCCGACAGAAGAGATCTTCTCCACACTCGAGGTATATTATTCTTCTTCCGAGTACGAGGAGAGATACACGGAGATCTGGAATACGGTTAAGGCTTCCGCATAACTTGTATTTTGGAGTATTTGAGTATATTCTTAACGGGCGGCGGAGGACTCTGCCGCCCTTATTAACAGGAAGGAGCCCGCGTTATGCAGGTTGAGGACAACGGCGGTTCACGTTATGCGGTGAACTTCGCGAAAAGAATAGTGGTCAAGGTAGGAACTTCTACCATCACTTATGAGAACGGCAAGATGAATCACGGCAACATCGATAAGCTGTGCCGCGGCATTGCCGATATCTGGAACAGCGGACGTGAGGTCATCCTCGTTACATCAGGTGCGATCGGTGTCGGCATCGGAAGTCTTAATCTTCCCGAGAAGCCCGACGATATCCCGCAGAAGCAGGCTATCGCAGCCGTAGGTCAGTGCGAGCTCATGAATGCTTACACAAGATCCTTTGCCGAGTATTCCTATGTATGCGGACAGATCCTGCTTACCAAAGACGGTATCGCAGATAAGCTTCAGAGACATAACATAACCAATACACTCGAGGCTATGCTCGAGAAGCATCTGATCCCCGTTATCAATGAGAACGACACGGTATCCACATCCGAGATCTGGCATAACGGTACTTTCGGCGATAACGATACCCTCTCGGCGGATGTAGCCATACTTACGAATGCGGACCTTCTTATCATCCTTTCCGATATCGACGGTCTTTATACAAGCAACCCCAGGGAAGACGAGAACGCCAAGAGGATCTCTTATGTTGAGGAGATCACCGACGAGATGCTCGGTTTCTCCAAGGGTGCGGGCAGCAAGCTTGGTACCGGCGGCATGTATACCAAGATTACCGCGATGCAGATGGTAACAGGCAAGGGTATCAACGGAGTTATCGCTTCGGGCTCGCAGCCTCAGGTCTTAGAGCAGATCCTGGATCAGGACGATATCGGTACGTTCTTCGCTGCGAAATAAGAATATATCGAAAAACAATAAAAAGTTCTTGCAAAACAATATTGAGCATGCTATTATGATGTCATAAGAGCATGCTCATTTCTTTTCTTGGGAGGAATAAGGTAATGAAATACGATAACAGGATAATAAGATGGTCCAAGATCGCGACGATAATCTTTATCGCATTGGTGGTTGTAGCTGATCTGTTCGGGGTGGTCATCTCATCGTACATAAGCCTTGTCTGGGCTGAGAGATCCGATACATTCGCTATTCTGCTCCTGACCACTGTTTGGTATATGGGTACTGTAGGTGCATACGGCATTCTTATCAGCGTCTATAAGCTTCTTACGAATATGGGTAAGGATATTGTATTCGACAGGGCAAATACGGGGCTTATGAAGATAATGGTCATCGCTCTTATCGCTATCGCTGTGGTCTGCGCATTGGGAAGTATCGCATGGATCGGAACAAGCTTCCTTTCCATGGTCGCATTGTTCATGGCGCTTATAGTATCATGCGTAAGGGTTGTCTTTGATAAGGCGATCTCTATGAAAGAAGAGATGGATCTTACCATCTGATGAAAGGAGGAGAAAATAATGATCATTGTAAATCTTGATGTTATGATGGCTAAGCGTAAGATCTCCTCCGGAGACCTGGCGCAGAAAGTGGGCATCACGCCTGCGAATCTGTCGATCTTGAAGAATCAGAAGGCCAAGGCGGTGAGGTTCTCGACTCTTAACGATATCTGTAAGGCTCTTGACTGTCAGCCCGGAGATATCCTGGAGTACCGGGAAGATGAATGAGTAATTAATGGAATATGGAATAGGGAAGACAAAGGCGGGGTGATGAGAATCCCGCTTTTGTTTATTCTTTATTAATATTTGGCCGGATGTATAGAATCTTTTAGCATGTTAAAATCAAGGTATGCTTTGGTTTGTAGTGACAGTTGCAATTCTGGCGGTCGTTACGATCTTTTGTCTGGTCCGCACGCACAGGAGTGACAAGGAGATCGCTCCTTATGTATCGCATTGCCTTTTCTGGCTGCTGATCCCGATCGTTTCCAATATCGTTATTGCATTAAGCGATGATATAGAGATCTGTAAGTTCTGCTTCACGGTCTACTTTATCAGCACCACGGTGCTTCTGTATTATTTCGCGGAGTTCGCGATCAAGTTTTGTAATTTTGATACCGATAAACCTCTTGCGAGCAACCTCATGATGGGTATCGTGGCACTTGATTCCGTCAGCCTCGCATTAAATTATGTTTTCGGGCATGTATTTACGGTAAGTTCCGTAGAAGATGCGGGAGAGGTGGATGTAATCTTCCAGTCTTTGTGGTATCACAAGGTCCACCTCGGAATATCGGCGCTGTTGTTACTGATACCTATCGTTGTATTGGCTGTTAAGAGCATAAAGTCTTCCAAGCTTTACAGAGACAGATATGTAGTTCTGCTTATCGCATGTTTGCTTACTTCCCTCTGGGAGTCTTTTCATGTATTTACGAACGGTCTTGTAGATCAGTCGATCATCGGTACATGTGCATGCGGTCTGTTCGTCTATATCTATGCGATGGAATATGTTCCTTCAATCCTCATGGATGAGATGAAGAAGACCGTACTTTCCACGATCAATGACGGTATCCTTTTCTTCGATGAGAACCGTGACTGCATTTATGCCAATCCTGCCGCCACATTCCAGCTCGGCATGGGACTTAATGAGACCGAGTCAGGCTTCGAGAAGCTCTTGTCTCTGACGGGAGAGGACAGGGAAGAGTCGGCTTATTATTCTTCCAAGGTTCTGACATGTACCAAGATGGAGGACGGCGAGGAGTATATCTACGATATCGAGTTCCATAAGCTTCATGATATGCAGGGTAAGCTCATCGGATCCTTTGCCAAGATCCAGGATACGACGGAGAGGACCAAGAGAGAGAATGTCAACAGGTTCCTTGCGACACACGATAAGCTTACGGGAATCTATAATACCGACAGACTGTATGATTCCATAAGAGAAGTTCTCAATGCGAATCCCGATAAGGAATTCTATGTGATCGCATCCGATATCAATGAGTTTAAGCTCGTTAACGACAGATACGGAAGAGAATTCGCAGATAAGCTTCTCATCAGGATCGCAGATCTTCTTAAGGACAAGGCAGTTTCCGATACGACACGTTACGGCAGACTCGGTTCCGATAAGTTCGGATGTCTGATCGAGAAAGCAAATTACAATGAAGAGACATTCGTTTCTGCCATGAGGGAAGTTCCGAATGTCGGAATGAATCTTGTTATCCCGATCATTATGCATGTAGGTGCATATGAGGTTGAGGATAAGAATATGCCCGTATCCGCGATGTTCGACCGTGCATTTATCGCGATCGCCGGAGTTAAGCAGGAAGCGGATCTTCGTGTCGCATATTATGAAGAGAATTCAAGAGATGCAATGCTTTGGGATCAGAAGATCACAGAGCAGCTCGACAATGCGATCCTTACGGGACAGATCGTTCCTTATCTGCAGGCTCAGGTCAACCGTGACGGTAAAGTCGTCGGTGCCGAGGTCCTGGTAAGATGGATCCATCCCGATGAAGGCTTTATGCCTCCCGGAAGATTCCTGTCCGTACTTGAGAAGAACGGAAGGATCGCGAAGATCGACCAGTATATCTGGGAGTGCGCCTGCAGGATATTGAGAAGATGGGCCTTCGAGGGACGTGAGGATCTGTATCTGTCAGTAAATATCTCTCCCAAGGACTTCTATATGATGGATGTTCCCGAGGTTATCATCGGTCTTGCAGATAAGTACGAGCTCGACAGAAAGCGCTTAAGACTCGAGATCACCGAGACCATCATGATGGATGATATCGATGAGAAGCTTAAGACTATCGATAAGTTAAGAGAAGCGGGCTTTATCGTTGAGATGGATGACTTCGGAAGCGGATACTCATCGCTTAACATGCTCAAGGATATGCCTGTCGATGTACTGAAGCTCGATATGATCTTCCTGAAGGATACGGCTCACGATGAGAGGACGAAGAAGATCATGTCCCTCATTATCGACCTTGCCAAGAGCCTCGACGTTCCGGTTATAGCCGAGGGCGTAGAGACCGTCGAGCAGGTAGACTTCCTCGCGAAGATGGGATGCGACTACTTCCAGGGATATTACTTCGCACGTCCCGTCAGCCTTGATGAATACGAGAAGAAGAATCTTTCTTCCGTTTCATGATAAAGAACTACAAAATAATGAAATAAGGAGAACACGAACATGGCAAACAAGTATGAAGGTACACAGACAGAGAAGAATCTGCAGGCAGCTTTCGCGGGAGAGAGCCAGGCAAGGAATAAGTATACTTATTTCGCATCCAAGGCTAAAAAGGACGGCTTCGAGCAGATCGCAGCCATCTTTCTTCAGACAGCTGAGAATGAGAAGGAGCATGCCAAGATTTGGTTCAAGGAACTTAACGGCATCGGTGACACGGCAGAGAACCTCGCAGCAGCTGCTGACGGCGAGAACTATGAGTGGACCGATATGTATGAGGATTTCGCGAAGACTGCAGAAGCAGAGGGTTTCCCCGCACTTGCTGCCAAGTTCCGTATGGTAGCCGCTATAGAAAAGCATCACGAGGAAAGATACCGTGCGCTCCTCAACAACGTTGAGATGAAGCAGGTATTCGAGAAGAGTGAGGTCAAGGTATGGGAGTGCAGAAACTGCGGTCACATCGTAGTCGGTACGAACGCACCTCAGGCTTGCCCGGTATGCGCTCACCCTCAGAGCTTCTTTGAAGTTCATGCAGATAACTATTAAGCGAAGTATTCTCGCTACGTACTCGCCGCTTCGCGTCTGCGTAAGTCCGCTCGAAGTACGTTCGCTTAATAGAAACAAACAGGATTATAAGGGACTGTCGGAAGGCAGTCCTTTTTTGACGTTATGTATTGCGGGTGGTAGTATAAACGGGTATCAAAATAGGGGGGACAAGGACTTAAGATGCCTGTTACCGAATTACTTAAGAGAAATGCCGCAGAGCACGGCAACGAAGTTGCTCTTGTAGAGATCAATCCGACAATGGAAGAGACAAGAAAGTTCTCATATAAGGAATATGATCTAGTTCAGCAGACCAAACCTACAAAGTACTACAGAAGACAGCTGACATGGCAGGTCTTCGAAGAGAAGGCGAACCGTGTTGCCAACATGCTCCTGGATAAGGGCATTCAGAAGGGCGATAAGGTCGCTATCCTCATGTTCAACTGCCTCGAGTGGCTTCCCATCTACTTCGGAATACTGAAGGCCGGAGCCATTGCAGTTCCTTTCAATTTCAGATATACGGCAAATGAGATATCTTACTGCGCGAATCTTGCAGAGGTATCGATTCTTATCTTCGGACCTGAGTTTGTAGACCGTATCAACACCAACGCAGATGAGATCACGAGAAACAGAGTGCTCATCTTCGTCGGCGGTGAAGGCAAGCCTGATTTCGCCGAGAACTACTGGTCTCTCGTAGCTGATTATCCGAGCTCGGATCCCGGAATCGAGCTCACCGAAGATGATCTTGCTGCCATCTACTTCTCTTCTGGAACCACAGGTTTCCCGAAGGCCATCCTTCATCCTCACAGAAGCCTTACACAGGCTGCCGAGATGGAGGCCGTTCACCATGAGACAACTAAGGATGACTGCTTCCTCTGCATTCCTCCTCTTTATCACACGGGCGCGAAGTTCCACTGGATGGGCTCGCTTTGGACATGCAGCAAGGCTGTTCTTCTTAAGGGCACCAAGCCTGATGTCATCCTCCGTGCGGTATCGGATGAGCACTGCACGAACGTATGGCTCCTTGTGCCGTGGGCTCAGGACATCCTCGATGCGCTGGACAGCGGCGAACTTAAGCTGGAAGACTATGAGCTCTCTCAGTGGAGACTGATGCACATCGGCGCACAGCCCGTTCCGCCGTCACTTATCCGTCACTGGAGAGATTACTTCCCGAATCACCAGTACGACACAAACTATGGCCTTTCCGAGTCTACCGGCCCGGGCTGCGTACACCTCGGACTTCAGAATACACACAAGGTAGGTGCCATCGGAGTTCCGGGTTACCGCTGGCAGTGTAAGATCATCGACGAGAACGGCAATGAGGTTAAGCAGGGCGAAGTCGGAGAACTTTGTGTTAAGGGTCCCGGCGTAATGCTCGAGTACTACCATAACCCCGAGGCTACTGCAGCTGCTTTGCACGACGGCTGGCTCTACACCGGCGACATGGCAAGACAGGACGAGGACGGCTTCTACTTCCTCGTAGACCGTAAGAAGGACCTTATCGTATCAGGCGGTGAGAATATCTACCCTGTAGAGATCGAGAACTTCCTGCAGGAATATCCGAAGATCAAGGACGTTGCCGTAATCGGCCTTCCCGACAAGAGACTCGGCGAGATCACGGGTGCCATCGTTCAGATCGAGCCCGGCTCAGGCTGCACAGTTGAGGAGATAGATCAGTTCTGCCTGCAGCTTCCCCGCTATAAGAGGCCGAAGAAGATCATCCTCGCAGACGTACCCCGTAATGCGACGGGTAAGATCGAGAAGCCCGCACTCAGAAAGAAGTACGGCGCTGACCGCTTGGTTGAGAAAGAAAACATGTCTTAATGTGATATAGATGTCTCAATCGGGGACGGTTCTCAAATGGTAAGTACCATTTGAGAACCGTCCCCATTTGGTACTTTATTACTTAAGATCGATATAGATCGGGCAGTGGTCGGATCCCATGATGTCACTCATCATTGTGGATTCGGCCACTTTTTTGCTTATGCCTTCAGTAACGAAGAAGTAGTCGATACGCCAGCCGACGTTACGCTCTCTTGCGAATGTCTTATAAGACCACCAGCTGTAAGCCTCGGCTTTGTCGGGATAGAGCATGCGGAAGGAGTCGATGAGTCCCGCCTCGGCGAAGTGATCCATGTAAACTCTCTCTTCGGGAAGGAAACCTGAGATCTTGGAATTCGCCTTGGGGTTACTAAGGTCGATCTCTTTATGTGCGGTATTTACATCGCCGCAGCAGATGACCTCGCGTCCCTGCGACTCAAGTTCTCTTACCTGGTCAAGGAAGCAGTCGTAGAAGCGAAGTTTAAACTGAACGAACTCATCACCGCGGCCGCCGTTGGGAAAGTAGATATTAAACAGTACGAAGTCTCCGAAGTCAGCCTTGATGACGCGTCCCTCGTGGTCGAATTCTTCGACACCGAAGCCGAGCTCTATCTTAGGATCAAGAGTGTCCCTGTAGTAAAGTCCTGTTCCGGAATAACCCTTGCGCTCTGCGGGGTAGAATACGCTTTTGTAACCCGAGATATTTGCTATCTCATCCGGAACCTGCTCAGGCAGTGCTTTGATCTCCTGTATACCGAGAATGTCGGCATCCATAGCCTTAAATGAATCGAGAAAACCTTTGCCCGCGACCGCGCGGATACCGTTAACATTCCAGCTTACAAGTCTCATACAGATACCTCGGTTTTGGTATAATCTTCCTATATTTTACTGATTATACGGAGAAAACAAAATGGGCAGGATACTTGTAGTTACACTCGGAGGCACGATCTGTTCTTCTGTTGATAACAATGACACGATCAAGCTTCGTACGGCTCCCGACAAGAAGATCTTCGAGGCTCTGAAGAAGAAAAACGAGCTGTCTTATATGACCCCGGTTCTGTATTCATCCGAGAATGCGGACGAAGAGTGTTTCCGCAAGGCTTTGTCGGCTATCGTGAATGAGTGTGAGAAGGACAAGCCCGACGGTATCCTGATCCTGCACGGGACGGACAGCATGGCGTACTTCGCGCAGCTTGCTGTAAGAGTTCTTTCTTATCTTGATATGCCCGTGCTCATCACGGGATCCAAGCTTCCTATGGATGATCCTCACAGCGATGCGGTAAGAAATATTAACTATGCCATGGGGCTCTTAAGTGCTGCGTGTGAGGGCAAGCTCGGCGCGGTTACTTTCGGCGTGGTCTACTCTGACGAGATGATGGCGGATACGGTCTTCGTGCCTGCTTCTCGCATCACGGATGCTAACTTCTCCGGAGACTACGGCAAGTTCCCCGGAAAGCCTTCCGTGAACACTTTAAGCAGGGAGGAAGTGCAGAAGTATCTTGCATCCCCTGCGAAAAAGATCCTGACGGTCCCTGATGTCCCGGGTTACCCTTACGGGGAGATCGACCCTGCGAAGTTTGATGCCGTTCTCCTTGAGACATATCACAGCGGAACCCAGTCGGTGAAGGGTCTGCCTGAGCTTGTAAAGAAAGCCCGCGAGAACAACATTCCCTGCTTCATGGGTCCCGTGCATCAGAGCAAGGTGATGTACGACAGTACGAGGACGCTTATCGATGCGGGTGCCGAGCCCCTTTATGACATACCGTTCGAAGGTTGCTGGGCGGAGGTCGCTGTCTCCTGATGTGAGATTGTTCTTCGGATAATAATTATTGAAAAACAATAAAAAAGTATTGCAAATCGTTATGTACCGGTGTATAGTATCCTCATAAACCTAAGGGATATAGAGGTAATCACAATGGACACCGTAAAGACATCACGAATCGCCGGGTTACTCCTGGCGTATCCTATAGCTTTTGCCTATTTGAAGTATTTTCTGCTGGATTTTTCCGGAGAGAATTCCGTTATCAAAAGAGTTCTGTTCACGATGGCCTTCATAGTGCTTCATGAACTCATCGTAAGAGGGCACGGCAGGAAGCCTGCTTCTGTGTCATATTTCTGGTATGCAGTCATGGGTATAGTGGCATTGACTTCCGTAACCGGAATATCCGAACCGGTCTCGATGTTCGCTCTTCATCTTTGTGCGCTGTATGTGACGGTCGTAAGCTGCGGAATATTGTACGAAGGACGTACCGGAAGCTTCATAGCCGCAGATCTGTTCAATGCGGGAGTGCTCAAGGCGTTCTCGGGATTTGGGAATATTTTCAAAGATTTAGCGGCAATTCGTAAAGGTAAAAATGGGGAGATGAAAGCATCATCCTTTGCAGCCGGAGTGCTGAGTGTGTTATTCATGATCCCTGTATTTATTGTCGCAGTTGCTCTTCTTAGCGGAATCAACAGTGACTTTGACATAGCGGTATCAAAGGTGCTGCAGTCTATAGATGAATTCTGTTTTTTTGAGAATTTCAACTTCTTTGTTATGGCAGTTCCAGCTTCTTTATATATCTATGGAATGATATCGCAGAGCGCCGGAAGTACCGGGGAGAAGGAGAGAGAAACCTTCGGGAAGCTTGTAGCCTGGAGACAGAAATGCCACAAGCTTTCTCCGATTGTAGCGTCATTGATAACCGGAGCATTTGTCCTTCTGTACATCATATTCTTTGTATTTGAAGGAAGTTATCTGTTCAGCGCTTTTGCCGGAATTCTTCCCGAGGAATTCACGGCGGCAGAATATGCGAGACAGGGATTCTTCGAGCTTACCGGAATCATGGCAATTAACATGCTGGTATTTTTTGTCGTATCGTATCTTACGAAGCGGGATTCCATAGGACGTAAGATATCGAATGGCATGATAACCGCTCTTATGTGCGAGAGCGTAGTATTCGCGGTCATCTCATTCTCGAAGCTCGCACTCTACTATTCAAGATTCGGCTATACCCCCAAAAGACTTCTCGCGATTTGGGGAACCCTGATATTTGCAGCCGGAGCGGTCATGGTCATCGCCTCAATCTTCAAACGTAAGGATATGTCCCGCCCGTGGATCTACTTTACGACAGTCTCATTCGCTCTTATGAGCATAATCTCCAGCATAATGGCTCTTGTTATCTGATCACCGGGGCGGTTTGTGCAGTCTATTGACTAAGCTTTTTTAGTGTGCAATACTTTGATAATCAAAGGAATTATCAAAGAAGGATTGTATTAATGGCTCAAATTACCGGAAAGATCATAGGATTAGGTTCATATCTGCCGCCGAAGGTCATCACTAACGACGATCTGTCCAAGATGGTGGAGACTAATGATGAGTGGATCACCGAGAGAACGGGTATCAAGAGAAGACATATCGCCGACGGTATCGAAGACAAGTCTTCCACGATGGCCATAAAGGCTGCAAAGGCAGCTGTCGAAGATGCCGGTATCGATCCTAAGGATATCGATCTTATAGTTGCTGCGTCCACATCTCCTGATGTTGTTTTCCCTTCCATCGCCGTATGCGTACAGGAGGCGCTCGGTTGTACCGAGGATGTCGGATGCTTTGACGTTAACTCCGCATGCCCCGGATGGATCGCAGCATTTAATGCTGTTCAGAGTTTTATCGAGGCAGGTAATTCCAAGCTCGCACTGGTAATTGGAACGGAGACTCTTTCCAACTATGTTGACTGGACTGACAGAGGTACATGCATACTCTTCGGCGACGGTGCAGGTGCAGCTGTTTTAAGGGCCGAGGAGGGCAAGAAGAATGAGCTTATCATGAGGTCATCAGGTAAGAGAGGTGTGTGCCTCCACTGCGAGAACAGGAAGCAGCCCCAAAGATATGACGAGGAAGGCTTCGAGCAGTCCACATACTTCTATATGGCGGGAAGAGATGTATTCAGATTCGCTATCACTGAGGTACCGAAGCTTATTAAGGATCTTGCAGCCAAGTATAACTTCAGCCTCGATGAGATAGATTACTTCATCCTTCACCAGGCTAACGCAAGGATAATTGAATCCACGGCAAAGAAATTGAATATAGATATAGAGAAGTTCCCGATGACTTTACAGGAGACGGGCAACACTTCGAGCGCATCGATCCCTTCATTGCTGTCCACCATGAAGAAGGACGGCAGATTGAAGAAGGGCATGAAGCTCGTTCTCGCAAGCTTCGGAGGCGGACTTACATGGGACGCCAACTACATTGAATATTAATTAGCAGATCATAAAGGAGTAACGTTCATGACAAAGATCACAGAAATGATTGGCATCAAGTACCCGATCTTCCAGGGCGGTATGGCATGGGTAGCAGACTATCACATCGCAGCTGCTGTCTCTAACGCAGGCGGTCTCGGCATCATCGGATGCGGCGGTGCAGACGAGAACTGGATAAGAGATCAGATCCATAAGTGCAGAGAGTTAACGGACAAGCCTTTCGGCGTGAATGTAATGCTCATGAACCCGAGAGCTCCCCAGATCGCAGAAGTCCTTGCCGAGGAGAAGGTAAAGGTCGTAACAACAGGTGCAGGTTCTGCAGGCAAGTTCATTCCCATGTGGAAGGAAGCAGGCATCATCGTCATCCCCGTTGTAGCAGGTGTTGCACTTGCAAAGAAGATGGAGAAGGACGGAGCCGATGCTGTAATCGCAGAGGGTACAGAGTCAGGCGGACACGTAGGTGAGATCACAACTATGGCACTCGTTCCCCAGGTTGTAGATGCTGTAAGCATTCCCGTTATCGCTGCAGGCGGTATCGCAGACGGCAGAGGAGTCGCCGCAGCATTCATGCTCGGCGCCGAAGGGGTTCAGTGCGGAACAGTATTCTGCGCTTCCGAGGAAGTAAACATCCACCAGAACTACAAGGACATGATCATCAAGGCCAAGGACAGCTCCACGAGAGTTACAGGAAGGTCCGCGGGTGCTCCCGTAAGACAGATCAGAAACCAGCTCACAAATGAGTTCATCAAGCTCGAGGAGGCACACGCAAGCTTTGAGGAGATCGAGGCTCTCGGTGTAGGTGCCCTTCGAAAAGCAGTAATCGACGGTGACACAAAGGGCGGCACATTTATGGCCGGTCAGATCGCAGGTATGGTCAACGAGATCAGACCCGTTAAGGACATCATCGAGACCATGATGAACGACGCTAACGCACTCCTTAAGAACGCGAAGGAGATTTGCTGATGAAGATAGCATTTGTTTATCCCGGTCAGGGCGTTCAGAAGGTTGGAATGGCTCAGGACTTCGTTGAGAAGCACGACTGGGCAAAGGATATGGTTAAGAAGGCGACGGATGCCGCGGGCTTCGATATGGAGAAGATCCTCTTCGAAGAGAACGAGGACATCCACGTAACAGAGTACACACAGCCCTGCCTCGTAACGGCATGTTCCATCATGACAAAGGCCGTCGAGGATATGGGAATCAAGCCTGACATCACGGCAGGACTGTCACTCGGAGAGTACTGCGCACTCGTAACGGCTGGCGCGATGACTTTCGAGGATGCGGTAAGACTTACAAGGATCAGAGGCAACCTCATGAGTTCGTTCGTACCTGCAGGCCAGGGCACGATGGCAGCGATCATCGCGTTGCCCAAGGAGACGGTACAGCAGTGCATCGACAGCATCGACGGCGCTGAGGTAGCTAACTACAACTGCCCCGGACAGATCGTAATCACTGGCGAGAAGGATGCCGTGCACGAAGGCATGGAGAAGCTTTCCGAGATGGGTGCGAAGAGAGCAGTTGAGCTCAAGGTATCGGGCCCCTTCCATTCCCCCATGCTCAAGGGCGCGGGCGAGAAGCTTCGCGTGGAGCTTGATAAGGCCGAGATCTCTGACCTTAAGATCCCTTACATCGCGAACTTCAATGCGGAAGTAATCGAAGACACGGCTAACACAAGAGAGCTTCTCGAGAAGCAGGTCTACTCTTCCGTAATGTGGGAGCAGACGCTTCTTAAGTTCAAGGAATTAGGCGTGGATGTTCTGGTGGAGATAGGTCCCGGCAAGACCATCGCAGGCTTCGTTAAGAAGACTATCCCCGAGATCCCCGTGATCAACGTATCAACAGTAGAAGAAGCCGAGGCTCTTTCCGAGAACCTCAAGGCATTAGAAGCATAATAAGGAGATTGATAAAAATGGCAAAGACAGCAATCGTAACAGGAAGCGCAAGAGGAATCGGCAAGGCTATCGCAGTAAAGCTTGCTAAGATGGGCTACAACATCGCAGTTGTAGATGCATGTCCCATCGAGGGCTCACAGGAGACCGCTGACGAGATCAAGAAGGAATACGGCGTTGAGACAAAGGCTTACAGATGCGACGTATCTAGTTCCGAGTCCGTTAAGGAGACAGTTGCTGATGTCGCAGCAACATTCGGTTCCATCGACGCTCTCGTAAACAACGCAGGTATCACAAGAGACGGCTTCCTCGTAAGAATGAAAGAAGAGGATTTCGACGCTGTTATCGCAGTTAACCTCAAGGGTACATACAACTTCTTCCGTGAAGTAGTTCCCGTAATGAGCAAGCAGAAGTACGGCCGCATCGTATCCATCTCCTCCATCGTAGGACTCGAGGGTAATGCATGTCAGGTTAACTACTCTGCTTCCAAGGCAGGTGTTATCGGTATCACAAAGAGTGCTGCAAGAGAGTATGCAGGCAAGAACATCACATGTAATGCTATCGCTCCCGGATTCGTACAGACTCCTATGACTGACGTACTCCCCGAGAAGGTTAAGGAGCAGATGCTCGCAGGTATCCCTCTTAAGCGTTACGGCCAGGTTGAGGATATCGCGAATGCCGTAGGATTCCTCGTATCTGATGATGCTTCCTACATCACAGGTCAGGTTCTTTCCGTAGACGGCGGAATGCACATGTAATTAAAGAAATCGGAGAATAAGAGAATGGACGGAAGAAGAGTTGTAGTAACAGGAATGGGCGCCATCACCCCCTTAGGTGAGGGAGTAGAGTGCTTCTGGAACGGCCTTAAGGAAGGCAAGCGTGCCTTCGGTGAGATCACTGCCTTCGACTGCACGGATTACAAGGCTAAGATGTGTGCCGAGGTCAAGGACTTCGACCCTACAAAGTACATGGACTTCAAGACAGCAAAGAGAATGGAGAGATTCTCACAGTTCGCCTGCGCAGCTGCCAAGGAAGCCGTTGAGGATGCAGGTCTTAACATGGCTGATGAAGATCCTTACAGAGTCGGTGTTATCGTAAGCTCGGGAATCGGATCCATGCAGGCTAATGAGAGGGAACACACTAAGCTTATGGAAGGCAAGAAGGTAAGTCCTCTTTATATCCCTGTGATGATCGCCAACATGGCTTCCGCTAATATCTCGATCATGTACGGCATGAAGGGCAAGAACGTGGCTATCGTTACGGCCTGCGCTTCAGGTTCACACTCAATAGGAGATGCATTCAGGGCAATTAAGTTCGACGATGCTGACGTAATGGTAGCAGGCGGTTCTGAAGCAGCCATCTGCCCTCTGGGCGTTCAGGGATTTACCAACATGACAGCTCTTTCCACTAACATGGATCCTGACACCTGCTCAAGACCGTTCGACAAGAACAGAGACGGCTTTGTAATCGGCGAGGGTGCCGGTGTCGTAGTTCTCGAGGAGCTCGAGCATGCAAAGGCAAGAGGCGCTCACATCTACGCTGAGGTCGTAGGTTACGGTGCTACAAACGATGCTTTCCACATCACATCACCTGCCGAGGACGGTTCCGGTGCAGGCGAGGCCATGAAGGCTGCAATGAGGGAAGCCGGTATCACACCCGATCAGGTCGAGTACATCAACGCTCACGGAACTTCCACGCACCACAATGACCTTTTCGAGACAAGAGGCATCAAGTATGCATTCGGCGATGCTGCGAAGAAGGTTGCTATCAACTCCACAAAGTCAATGATCGGACACCTTCTCGGAGGTGCCGGCGGAGTCGAGTTCATCGTATGCGTTAAGTCCATCCTCGACTCCTTCATCCACGTCACATCAGGCCTCACAGAGCCTGATGAGGAGTGCGACCTCGACTACACAATGGGCGAGGGCCGCTCGCTTGACATCAACTACGCCATGAGCAACTCTTTGGGCTTCGGCGGACATAATGCTACACTTCTTCTTAAGAAGTACGAAGCATAAGCACCATATCGAAAAGGAGACTTACTACTATGGCTAACTCACTTGATACAAAGGGCATTATGGAGATCATCCCCCACAGACACCCCTTCCTTCTCATCGACAAGGTAGAGGATTATGTTCCGGGCGAGTACTGCGTTGCTATCAAGAACGTAACTTACGATGAGTCATTCTTCAGAGGACACTTCCCCGAGTATCCCATCATGCCGGGCGTTCTGATCGTAGAGGCTCTTGCTCAGACAGGTGCTGTTGCAATCCTTTCACAGGAGGAGTTCAAGGGCAAGATCGCAGTCTTTGCAGGTATCGACAAGTGCAAGTTCAGAAAGCAGGTCACACCCGGTGATACATTAAGACTTGAGACAAAGATCACTCAGGTAAGAGGTCCTATGGGCGTCGGCGAAGCTACCGCAACTGTTGACGGCAAGGTTGCCGTTCAGTGCACACTGAAGTTCGCGATAATGGTATGATATAACCGTGTTTGATAATAAAGAATATTTTCTGTTCGATCTTTACGGAACGCTGGTAGATATAAGGACAGACGAGGGGAGCCCGTTCGTATGGGCTTCCCTTGCTAATTTTTATTCGATGAACGGCGCAGTCTATAATGACACGGATCTTCGCCGTGCCTATATGAGACTTTGCGAAGAAGAGACGGCGAAGCTTCTTAAGTACATGCGAAAGTCCAACCATAAGCTCACAGGAAGCGACGTTGAGATCGATCTTAAGGATGTGTTCAAGGCTCTTTATGCGGGTAAGGGCGTGAAGGCCGGATCTCAGCTGATATCCGATACGGCCGTTATGATGAGAAGCGTATCCATCGTTAAGCTTAGATTGTTTGACGGAGCGATCGAGGTTCTTAAGGAACTTAAGAACAGAGGGAAGAAGATATGCCTTCTTTCTAATGCGCAGTCGTGCTTCACGATTCCCGAGATAAGAAGCCTCGGACTCTATGATATGTTCGACGGGATATTCATATCGTCAGACCTTAAGGTCAAGAAGCCGTCGCTCGCGTTCTACGAGAAGGCGATAGGAGACATCGACCCCTCTTCATGCGTCATGATCGGCAACGATGAATTCGCCGATATCAGAGGGGCCATGGGAGCCGGAATCGATGCCTGCTATATCCAGTCCGAGCAGTCACCATCGTTCCCGCGCAATCTTCCGTCTGACAGGATAAACAACCTTAGGGATTTAATTTTTGAGTCTTGATTGCCGGGGTGTTATTATGGCAGTAACAGCTGATAATAATACGGATGGTGATCATCATGACAACTAAGGATATTCTTTCAAAACTTAATGACCGGCAGAAGGCATCGCTAATATGCGGTGCCGGTTTTTTCTCTACGAGAGAGATCAGCGAGTACGGCATAAAGCGTATGCAGTTTCTGGACGGCGGCACGGGAATGAACTTCGAGCAGCTGTTTGGAGATATCTTCGTTAAGGAAGTTGTCGAAGAAGGGTATACCCGTGAGCAGCTCGATCACGTAATCCATAATTTCTATAAGCTTGATAATCTCACTTCCGAAGAGAAGGTGTTAAGAGATGAGCTTTTTAAGAAGCTTACCGGCTATACGGGCGGATTCGAGCCGCATCCCGGATGTTATCCCCCGGGAATCCTTCTGGGTTCGACATGGAATCCGGAGGTCGTATATGAGAACGGCGAAGCGCTGGGACTTGAAGCAAGAATGTATAAGGTTTCATGTCTTCTCGGAACGCCTAATGTAAATCTTCTGAGGGAACCCAGGAACGGCAGATTCTTCGAAGGTTATTCGGAGGATCCGCTCGTCGGAGGAATACTCGGACGCGAGATGGTAAAGGGCGTCGAGGCGGAAGGAGTGGCAGCCGACGTTAAACATTATGCTGCAAATAACCTGGAGATAAACCGCTCAGGTATCGACCAGAGGATCTCGCAGCGAGCACTCGAGGAGATGTATCTTCCCGCATTTGAGAAGTGTATCAAGGCGGGTTCCGCGACAGTAATGGCGGCGTATCCGAAGATCAACGGCGTGCATTGCACAGAGAATAAGTGGCTCCTTGAAGATGTATTAAGGGAGCGCTGGGGCTTCGAGGGTCTGTGCATGACAGACTGGGGTGCATGCACGGGTGACACCGGAGATTCAGCGACGGCAGGTATAGATCTGTTTATGCCGGGACCGTGGAATAAAGAGGATGAGATCCTGAAAGCTTTGGAAGACGGCAGGCTTACCCGCGAGGAACTCGATCAGGCCGCATTGCGCGTGATCGAGCTCGGACTTAAGTACAACAAGAATGATGAGAAGTTTCCGATACCGTACGACGAGTACATTGAGAAGGGACGCAAGGCATGCTACAGAGCGGATGCAGAAGGCATCGTCATGCTCAAGAATAAGGATAACCTTTTCCCGCTTGATGATATGAACAGAGTCTGTCTGTATGGAAGCGATGAGCTTCGCATATACGGCTCGGGAAGTGCGCAGGTAATTACCGACAGAGCTCCTTCGCTTAAGGAAGTCTTCGGTGAGAACAAGGGCGGAGACGTGGCTGTGGTGGTCATCTCACTGCCGTCCGCGGAGGGCACGGACCGTAAGGATCTTAAGCTTCCCGATGAGTACAGAAGAGTCATCAGAGGACTCATAGATGACGGTCAATATAAGATCTGTCTGGTCCTTAATGTGCCGGGTCCCGTGGAGCTTACGGAATTTATTGATGATATCGATGCGGTATTCCTGATCTACTATCCGGGCATGGAAGGTGCGCATGCTCTCTACGACATCATGAGCGGCGCGGTCAATCCTTCGGGTAAGCTTACAGTCACATTCCCGGAAAGGTATGAGGATACGCCCGCATATCTTAATTATCCCGACGGCTTTACATGTGTCTACGGCGAGGGTATCTATGTCGGTTACAGGGGCTACGAGAAGAGGAATCTCAAGCCGCTGTTCCCGTTCGGCTTCGGTCTGTCATATACAAGCTTTGAGATAGAGGGCATGAGTACGGATAAGTCCGAGTACGCTTTGGATGATACCGTGAAGGTCAGCTTTACTCTTAAGAATACGGGTGACAGGGACGGCGCCCAGGTCATTCAGCTTTATGTCGGTGATCCCGTGTCGACGCAGAGTAAGCCCGTCAAGGAGCTTCGTGCTTTCGGCAAATACGAGCTTAAGGCAGGGGAGAGCCGTGATCTCTCACTTGAGTTCAGGATAAGCGATATCGGCTCCTACAGCGACGATTACGGCAAGTTCCTGATCGAGGACGGTATGTATGAGATAAGTCTGGGTTTCTCATCAGAGGATATAAGGAAGACTGCGTCCTTCAGGATAAGTGAGGGTTCCCCTGAACTTATGCTCGGCATCAACTCCCGTGTTATCGACGTTATGTATATTCCCGTACTTCGTAACGCCCTCGTGGAGGACATAAGAAGGACCGGCGCGGATGTCCAGTCGCTCATCGATAATGAGCGCTATACCCCGAATGCGAGGATAAACGTCATATATGAGAACGCCGGCGAGTTTAATAATTTTGTAAAAGAGTGCCACAACTATCTTAAAGAATAATCGCGCGCATATAGTATAATTAGAATGAATAACTATGTGCGGAGGATGACCCATGAAGGTAGTTTTGCTTGCGGGCGGGTACGGAACGAGAATCTCCGAGGAGAGCGTTTACAGACCCAAGCCCATGGTAGAGATATGCGGTATGCCTATTCTTTGGCATATCATGAAGTACTATTCTTCCTACGGATTCAATGACTTTGTAATCTGCTGCGGCTATAAGCAGTACTTTATCAAGGAGTGGTTCGCGGATTATTACCTCCACACTTCAGACGTTACTTTTGATTTTACTTCCGAGAATAAGATGATCGTCCATAAGACTCACACCGAGCCCTGGAAGGTCACGCTCGTGGATACGGGTCTTAACACCATGACCGGCGGACGCATCAAGAGGGTTAAGGACTTCATCGGTGATGAGCCTTTCATGCTTACATACGGCGACGGCGTCAGTGATGTAGACCTTAAGGCTCTCGTTGAGTTCCATAAGAGCAAGGGGCAGCTCGCGACCATCACGGCTGCCAAGGTCGGTCAGAGATTCGGATGCATCGACATCTCCGACAACGGCACAGTAACTAAGTTCAGAGAGAAGGCAGACCAGGACGGTACTGTAGTTAACGCAGGCTTCATGGTCCTCGAGCCTCAGGTTATAGACTATATCGACGGCGATGAAGTTCCTTTCGAGAAGGCTCCTCTGGAGAGGATCGCGGCAGAAGGCCAGCTCAATGCTTTCATTCACGAGGGATTCTGGCAGTGCATGGATACCAAGCGCGACAAGGATCTTCTTGAGAAGTTAATTCAAGAGGGCAATGCACCCTGGATCAAGTGGGAGGATTAAGGCTTTGACTGATCTGAGTTTTTGGAACGGCAAGAGGGTCTTCCTCACAGGTCACACGGGCTTCAAGGGCTCGTGGATGAGCAGGATACTTGTAACACACGGAGCGGTGCTGACGGGTTTCTCCCTTGAGGCACCGACAGAGCCTAACCTCTTCGGCATGGCAGGCCTCGAAGATAAGATGACATCCGTTATCGGCGACATAAGAGATATCGATGCGCTCAAAGCTGCTTTCGAGAAGGCAGATCCCGAGATCGTCATACACATGGCGGCGCAGCCTATCGTAAGAGATTCCTACAAGGATCCCAGATACACGTATGAGACGAACGTTATGGGCACGGTAAATATCCTCGAGTGCGTAAGAGCTTCGAAAACAGTCGTGTCTTTCCTTAACGTAACTACCGACAAGGTATATCAGAACAATGAGTGGGTATGGGGCTACAGGGAGAATGAACCCCTTGACGGCTTCGATCCCTATTCCAACAGTAAGTCATGCAGTGAGCTCGTAACTCACAGCTATAAGAATTCTTTCTTCGCTTCGGAAGACGCACCCGCGATCTCCACGGCAAGAGCCGGTAACGTTATAGGCGGCGGTGACTTCGCGAATGACAGGATCATTCCCGACTGTGTAAGAGCAGCGCTCGGCGGTCAGGATATAGTTGTCAGAAATCCGTATTCGACGAGACCTTATCAGCATGTGCTCGAGCCCGTATTCGCATATCTTATGATCGCCAAGGCTCAGTATGAGGACAAGACTGTTCAGGGCTGGTATAACGTCGGCCCCGATGACTGTGACTGCGTATGCACGGGCGACATCGTCGACATGTTCGTCGGCGGCTGGGGCAGCATCAGGAGAGTGGACAAGGCTGAGGCGAATGCTCCCCACGAGGCGAATTTCTTAAAGCTTGATTCGAGCAAACTTAAGAAGACTTTCGGCTGGCAGCCTCACTGGCATATAGACGAAGCGGTAAGCCGCGTCATCGAGTGGACGAAGGTATATGAGGCGGGCGGAGACATCCCCGCGGTTATGGATAAGCAGATCAACGATTACATCACGAAAGGATGAACAAAGATAATGTTTGAGAACATGAATGAGCAGGAAGCAAGGGCTAAGATCCTCGAGCAGGTTAAGGAGTACGCTGAGAAGTACCACGCCGTGAAACCCTATGAGGAAGGTGACAGGATCCCTTATGCGAGAAGAGTTTACGGTCAGGAGGAGATGGTCAATCTCGTTGATTCATCACTTGAGTTCTGGCTCACGGCCGGAAGATATACAGACGAATTCGAGAAGAAGTTCGCCGAGTACCTGGGAGTAAAGTTCTGCTCTCTTGTTAACTCCGGTTCTTCCGCTAACCTCGGAGCTTTCATGGCTTTTACAAGCCCTCTTCTCAAGGAAAGAAGAATCAAGCGCGGCGATGAGGTCATCACTGTAGCTGCAGGCTTCCCCACAACAGTTGCTCCTGTTATCCAGTACGGTGCAATTCCCGTATTCGTAGATGTAACAATTCCCCAGTACAATATCGATGTAACGAAGCTCGAGGAAGCTTTGTCCGACAAGACAAAGGCTGTCATGATCGCACATACACTCGGTAATCCGTTCGACTTGAAGGCCGTTAAGGAGTTCTGTACAAAGCACAACCTCTGGCTCGTAGAGGATAACTGCGATGCATTGGGTTCCAAGTACACGATCGACGGCGAGGAGAAGTTCACCGGTACGATCGGCGATATCGGAACATCTTCATTCTATCCTCCGCACCACATGACGATGGGCGAGGGCGGAGCTATCTACACTGATAACCCGCTTCTTAACAAGTGCATCAGATCCATGAGAGACTGGGGAAGAGACTGCGTATGTCCTTCCGGCCGCGACAACTTCTGCGGACACAGATTCGACGGACAGTACGGACTTCTCCCTCAGGGTTATGATCACAAGTATGTTTACTCTCACTTCGGTTATAACCTCAAGGCTACAGACCTTCAGGCTGCAGTAGGATGCGCACAGATCGTTAAGTTCCCTTCATTCGTAGAGAGAAGAAGACATAACTTCGACAGACTTTGGGAAGGACTTAAGGACTGTCAGGACAAACTCATTCTTCCCGAGGCAGCTCCCAATTCCAGACCTTCCTGGTTCGGCTTTATGATGACAGTCAAGGAAGGAGTCGACAGAGTTAAGGTCGTTAAGTACATCGAGGATCACGGCGTTCAGACAAGAAATCTCTTCGCCGGCAACCTTACAAAGCACCCCTGTTTCGACGAGATGAGAGCGACAGGCGAAGGCTACAGAGTTGTAGGCGAGCTTACCAATACCGACAGGATCATGAATGACACATTCTGGATCGGCGTTTATCCCGGCATGACAGACGAGATGATCGACTACATGATCAAGAAGATCAAGGAAGCGCTTAATCAGTAATGGAGAATACGGAAACAATACAGCAGAGGAACTGGTTCGAGAGGTTTGTGCTCTGGTGCATGAACCTGCTCCTTAAGCCCTTTGGTAAAAAACTCGAAGGAGAGGCGGCCGAAGGATTCCTGCAGTTCGTTAAGTTCGCACTTGTAGGTGTTACGAACACTGTCGTGTCATACCTTATCAATGCGGCTACACTTTTTATCCTGGGAAAGCTTAATCTGTTCCCGAATACCGATATCTACATCGGCAACACAGTGGCGTTCTTCTTAAGCGTTCTTTGGGCTTATATGCTCAGCAACAAGTTCGTATTCAAGGAAGACGAGAACAAGGAGAAGAGAGTCTGGTGGAAGACGCTCATCAAGACCTATGTCGCATACGCTTTCACGGGTCTCGGACTTTCCAACCTGATATCACATGTAGGAGTTAACGTTTTCCACTTAAATAAGTACATCCCGCCCCTTATCAATCTTGTAGTGGCGGTACCGATAAACTTCGTTCTTAACAAGTTCTGGGCTTACGGACAAAAGAAAGGAAAAGACGAAAGTGACGAAGGTCAGCCTGCTTGATTGCACATTAAGAGACGGCGGATATGTAAACGACTGGAAGTTCGGCCATGACAATATGGTCTCTGTATTCGAGCGTATAGTTGATGCGGGGACAGACATCATAGAGATCGGATTCCTGGACGAAAGGCGTCCCTTCGATTACAACAGAAGCATCATGCCTGATACGGACAGCGTAGGGAAGATCTACGGCGATCTCGACCGGAAGAATACGAAGGTCTTCGGCATGATAGATTACGGCACATGCGGACTGGAGAATATAAAGCCGTGTGCCGACAGTTTCCTTGACGGCATCAGAGTCATCTTCAAAAAGCATTTAAGAGTTGAGGCTCTGGAGTTCTGTGCTGAGTTAAAGAAGCTCGGGTATATTGTTTTCGCACAGCTTGTAAGCGTCACGGCGTATACGGACGAAGAGCTCCTTGATCTTTGCAGGCTCGCGAACGAGCGTAAGCCTGATGCAGTATCCATGGTGGATACTTACGGTCTTACACACCAGAATGATTTAAGACACATACTCGAGATCCTCGATAAGAATCTCGATCAAAATATCGCGATAGGATATCACGGCCACAACAATTTCCAGATGGGATATGCGAACTGCCAGATGGTGCTTGCTTATTCTAAGGAGACCGAAAGGGATCTTCTCGTGGACGGTTCCCTCTACGGCATGGGCAAGAGCGCGGGCAATGCGCCTATCGAACTTGTCGCCATGCATATGAATAACGAGTACGGCAAGGACTATCATCTAAGTCAGTATCTCGAGGCGATCGACGCGAACATAATGCAGTTCTATCAGCCTGCGACATGGGGATACAGCCTGTTCTTCTTCATCGCGGCATCCAACGACTGCCATCCGGACTATGTTAAGCAATTGACGAATAAGCACACTCTGTCCATCAAGCAGATGAATGAGCTTCTCGGAAGACTCGAGGGTGAGAAGAAGCTTCTGTACGACAAGAACTACATGGAGAAGCTTTATCTCGAATTCCAGGACAAGGAGATCAATGACGCGGAGTCGGTCAAGGCTTTGTCTGAGCAGCTTAAGGATAAGACGATACTCGTTACGGGTCCCGGAACTACGATCGACACGGAAAGCAGAAAGATCAGTGAGTTCGTAATGAGCAGGAATCCCGTCATTATCTCGATCAACTATGCAAGCAGGGCGTTCATGCCCGACATGATCTTCCTTACGAACAGCAAGCGTCAGATACAGGTGTCCACACTGCTGTCGAAGGAGAAGATCCCCGTGATCGCGACTTCGAACCTTACTCCGACGGACAGCCCGTTCGAGTATGTCGTCAATATAAGCGAGCTTCTCGACAGATCTTCCGAGTATGCCGACAACTCGCTCATGATGATACTTAAGGTTCTGATAAGAAGCGGAGTCAAGGAGGTTAACCTCGCAGGCTTCGACGGTTATTCCGGTACGGATGCTAACTATCTCGACGAAGGCAAGGAATACGAATTTGCCAAGAAGAAAGCGGATTACCTTAACAACTATATGTCCGGGTTCATCCGTTCCCACAAGGATGACATCAAGGTCAATTTCTTAACAACGACAAGGTACGACATAACATGAGCAGAAGATATGAAGCAGTATTATTTGATGTAGACGGAACCCTCCTTGACACCTCGGAGGGTATCGTTAAGTCAGTAAAGGAAACGATCGAACATTTCGGTCTTCCGTGCCCTCCCGACGAGGATCTTCTGAAGTTTATAGGTCCGCCGATCGAGTGGTCGTTCGAGGGAAGGTGCGGCGTGACGGGAGATAAGTTAAAGGAAGTATGCGGCTTTTTCCGCGACCGTTACAGCAACCATAATCTGCTTCTGGCAAAGCCCTACGACGGTATCATGGATCTTCTGGAATACTTGAAGAATAAGGATATTCCGATCGGCATCGCGACTTATAAGAAGCAGGATTATGCCGAGAAGCTCCTGCACGCGACGGGCTTCGGCAATTATACATCTCACATATTCGGTTCCGATTACGAAGGCAAGCTTCTCAAGAAGGACATCATCAAACTGTGCATCGATTCTCTCGGTGTCGATGATGCCTCCAAGGTTCTTATGGTCGGTGATTCCAATCACGATGCGAACGGGGCAAAGCTTGCGGGTTCTCCGTTCTGCGGCGTCTCATTCGGCTTCGGATTCGGCGCATTCGGAGGCGAAGATATAAATGAATTTGAGCACGTTTTCTACGCGGATCACCCGATGGAGATGACGGTGCTTTTCGAGGAGGAATAAGCATGAAGAAAGTAGCGCAGATAATAGCGGATTTTCTTGCAGATAAGGGCGTGACAGACGTCTTCACGATAACGGGCGGCGGCGCGATGCACCTTAACGATGCGTTCGGCCACAGCCCGAGACTTAAGTGTACATATAACCACCACGAGCAGGCATGCTCGATCGCAGCAGAAGGCTACGCGAGACTTACGGGCAAGATCGCCGCGGTATGCGTTACTTCCGGCCCCGGAGGCACGAATGCCATCACGGGTGTCATGGGCGGTTACCTCGATTCCGTTCCTATGTTCGTCGTATCGGGACAGGTAAAGCGCGAGACTACACTGTGGTCTGTGCCTGATCTTAATTTAAGACAGCTCGGCGACCAGGAGTTCCCTATCGTGGATGCGGTCTCCTGCATGACAAAGTATGCCGTGATGATCACGGAGCCGAACGACATCTTCTACCACCTCGAAAAGGCGTGGTGCCTCGCGAATTCAGGGCGTAAGGGACCCGTCTGGATCGACGTTCCTCTTGATGTGCAGGCAGCTCCCGTAGATGAGAGTACTCTTAAGCACTTCGAGGGAAGCGAAGAGGAGAAGGAGATCCTCTCTCAGGAGAAGCCCGTTTACGATGAGGCTTGGACGGAGAAGATCCTCGATAAGATAAGCAATGCAGAGCGCCCCGTCATGATCGTAGGCGAAGGCATAAGATTTGCAGGCGTTAAAGACAAGATGCTCAAGGTCTGCGATATGCTCAAGATCCCTGTCGTTACCGCATGGAACGCACACGATCTTGTAGCTGACGACAACCCTTATTACTGCGGACGTCCCGGTACAGTCGGAACGCGCGGCGGTAACTTCGTAATGCAGGGAAGCGATCTTATCATCTCGATGGGATGCAGACTTAATATCAGACAGATCAGCTATAACTTCGCAGGATGGTCTCCGGATGCATTTAAGATCATGGTCGACATTGACGAGGCTGAGCTTAACAAGCCCACGATCAAGATCGATATGAAGGTGCATGCCGATGTAACGGATGTGCTCGATTCGATCATCGCATCAGGTTTCGACGGCGGTGACGCTCATGCTGACTGGCTTAAGTGGAGCCGCGATGTTAATGCGAAGTATCCTGCATGTATTCCTTCTTATGAAGAGAAGAAGAGCCCGATTAATCCTTATGTATTTATAGACAGATTCTCGAAGGTGCTCGCGGAAGATGATGCCGTCATCTGCGGTAACGGATCCGCGTGCGTAGTCACTTTCCAGGGCATGCATGTGAAGGGTGAGATGAGACTGTTCACGAATTCCGGGTGCGCTGCGATGGGATACGGATTCCCGGCGGCATTAGGATGCGCTGTGGCAAGAGGTGACAAGCGTACGATCTGCGTTGACGGTGACGGTTCGTTCCAGATGAATATCCAAGAGATGCAGACTGTTATCTACAATAAGCTTCCGCTTAAAACATTTATTATCAATAATAACGGATATCATTCGATAAGACAGACACAGTCGGCAAAGTTCAACCCGCCGCTCGTAGGCGTATGTGACGGCAACGGTCTGTCTTTCCCGGATCTGTCCAAGCTCACTCCCGCTTACGGTATGCGCTATGTGAAGATAGATAATGCGGATGACATCGAGGCTAAGGTGGCAGAAGCTTTGCAGGGTGACGATCCCGTATTGTGCGAGGTAGTCGTCGACCCGGGTCAGAACTTCGAGCCTAAGCTCTCAAGTAAAGTTCTGCCGGACGGTAAGATCGTATCGCCGCCGATCGACGATATGTTCCCGTTCCTGCCCAGAGAAGAATTCGATGCTCTGAAGGCATCGATGCCCGGAAAGAAGGTATAAATATGAGCCGTGCGATAGTTACAGGATCAACAGGAATGCTCGGAGTGGCTACGATCGAAGTCCTTCTCAAGGAAGGATATGAAGTAATCGCGATCGCGCGCCCCGGTTCATCAAGACTTATGAATATTCCCGAAGACGACAATGTATCTGTCGTTGAACTTGATCTTGCCGACATTGCAGATCTTCCGGAAGTACTTAATGCTTCCGGCATAGAAGATGCCGACCTCTTCTTCCATTTCTCCTGGGACGGCACACACGGTGCATCAAGGGATGACATGGATATACAGTTGGCAAATATAAAGGCATCTGTCGATGCCGTAAGAGCTGCGGCTGCGCTTAAGTGTAAGACGTTCCTCGGCGCGGGTTCCCAGGCCGAGTGCGGTATTTTGAAGGATGGCGCCAAGGTTGCTCCCGATACGCCCTGCTTCCCGGTTAACGGCTACGGCATAGGTAAACTTGCCGCAGGACAGATGACGAGAGTTGAGGCTAAGAAGCTTGGACTTAAGCATGTATGGTGCAGGATCTTAAGTGTTTACGGTCCTTACGACGGCGCGCATACCATGGTAATGAGCGGCATCGGTATTATGCTTGAAGGAAAGAAAGCATCCTATACGAAGGCCGAGCAGATGTGGGATTATCTTTACTGCAAGGATGCCGCCAGGGCATTCTTCCTCGCGGCGACCAAGGGTCGTGACGGTGCAGTCTATTCCGTAGGTTCCGGACAAGTAAGACGCTTAAGCGAATATATAGAAGCAATCAGAAATGCGATCAATCCGGATCTTCCCATAGGATTCGGCGAGGTCGATTATTATCCCGGTCAGGTCATGTACCTTTGTGCCGATACATCTTCTCTGGTCGAAGACACTGGCTTTGCGCCTGAATATACATTCGAGCAGGGAATCAAAGAGACAGTGGAGTGGTTCAGAGAGGAGTTTGGAGCATGAAAAAGATAAGCGTGCTGATCCCTTGTTATAACGAAGAAGAGAATGTCGGACCCATGTCCGAGGCTCTCGTGAATATGTTTAATACGGATCTTCCGGATTACGATTACGAGATCGTATTTATCGACAACGATTCGAAGGATCTTACGCGCCCGAGACTTCGCCAGATATGTGAGAAGAATCACAAGATCAAGGCGATCTTCAATGTGAGAAACTTCGGTCAGAATAATTCGCCTTACTACGGCATCCTTCAGACGACCGGCGACTGCACGATCTCGATGGCCTGTGATTTCCAGGATCCGGTAGAGATGATCCCCAAGTATGTTCACGAGTGGGAGAACGGCAATAAGATCGTGGTCGGCGTAAAGACATCATCAAAGGAGAACGGCTTCGTTTATTTCCTGAGAAGCGTTTACTACAAGATCATAAAGAAGTTCTCCGATGTAGAACAGATCGAGCACTTCACGGGTGCGGGGCTTTACGACAGAAGCTTTGTTAATGTAATGAGAGACCTTAAAGACCCTAAACCGTTCCTCAGAGGAATCGTCGGTGAGCTCGGATTTAAGATCAAGACAATTCCCTTCGAACAGCCTCAGAGAAGAGCAGGAAAGACACATAATAATTTCTATACACTTTACGATACGGCTATGCTGTCGATCACTTCGTATACGAAGATCGGTCTTCGTATCGCGACTTTCGGAGGCGGTATCGTTGCTTTCCTGAGTCTTATCGTTGCACTTATATATCTGATACTCAAGCTGTGCAACTGGTATGACTTCGATGCGGGTATCGCACCCGTAACCATCGGTATGTTCATCCTCGGATCCATACAGATGTTCTTCATAGGATTCCTCGGCGAATATATCCTTAATATCAACGAGCGCATCATGAACAGACCGCTGGTAGTAGAAGAGGAGAGGATTAATTTCGATGAGTCCGAAGGCGAAGCTTAATAAGGAATTCGTCTGGACCTGCTTTGCCGGTCTGTTTGCCGCTTTGCTTGCGGCTCTTGTTTGTTTCTTCCTTAAAGATGAAGTCCTGGGATGCCACGATTCGTTCGAAGACTTTATCTTCGCGAGGATGCATGACTTTAAGGGGTGGTTCGATCACGCTCTGGAGTTTAACCTTGCGAGGGGAAGAGTCGGCTTTATAACGTCGTTTGTACTGACGCTCCGTTATTACATATTAAGTACCGGTAACTTCACTGCGATCTGGCTTTTGCAACAGATCCCGATCTGGTTTACGGTAGGACTTATCGCTTTCGTTACGGGCAGAAAGACGCGCCCCGTATACGGCATCATGTTCGCGGTGTTCTATGCGGTGTTCGTTCAGATAGATACAAATCATAATCTTATGAACTGCTACCCGTTCGACTTCATGTACGGAATGACGCTGATGGTCCTGGGACTGTTCTTCTACGACGAGTGGCTCAGCAATATCGGAAATAAACGTAATCTTATCCGCATTATCCTGAGTATCTTCTTCTATTATGAATCAATGACCGTATATGAGCCATTCATCACGGCATGTACGATCTATGCTCTGATATCGTTTGCACACGTATGGGTAAGAAGAAAGGAACTTGGGCGCAAAGCTTTCCCCGAGTTTGTCATAAGACTTATTCCCCACGCGGTTACGGCAGGCATATTCTTTGTTATCCTGCAGTATCTTAAGGCGCATCCCGTAATTCAGACCGTAACCGTAACTGCCGTTGACGAATACGGCGATTTCTACAACTTTGCCAATACATGGCAGACGTTCTCGCTGGCGCTTTTCCCGCTGTCGGGCATCGACAACGTTAATGTCGTTACGAGCTTTCAGTCACTCCTGCAGGGTATGTTCCTGCCCGTGTTCTCCTGCTGTGCCGCAGCTTCCGTGATATGTGCTTTCTTCGCGGCGAAAAACTCGGCTCCTTCCAGGGAAGAACGAAAAGAGATCAACTTCAGACTTCTTATCATCGCGATATCGGGTCTCCTGTTCGCAGTATTCTACACACTTCCCCACGCGGCTACAGCCAATTATCAGATGTGGGTAAGAGATCTTAATGCCAAGGGTTATCTTACATCCTCGCTTTGCTTCTTCGGCTGGGCACTTATGTTCTCGGCCCTTATATCGATACTCATCAATGTGTTGGCGCACAAGGGTAAGGCGGCGTTTATATCCGGAATGCTCGTAATATCCTTCCTGTTCTTCTCCTGTGCCGAGATCACGATGAATATAAACATCGTATACAGAAGTAACGATGCGGTGACCGGACAACAGATGTCTTACAGGGGACAGGCATTCTATTCGTTCTTCTCGAGCGAATATGCTCATGATTATGCGGCTATCCTGATTTATACGCCGGGATTAAGCGGCATACACTTCAATATGGAGATAGATGACGGCTATGCCGACTTCGAGTCGGGAAGAGAGCTTACACTTACCAACAGTCTTCCGGAATTCAGAAGACTCGCACCGTATTATGACATCGCAGGGGTTTACACATACCTGCCTTCTGTCGATGCGGGCTGGTATACAAGTATAGCGAATCCGGAGGAAATGCCCCGTCACTGGCTGTCTAACGGCAATATCGTATTCGTATCTTCCTACCCTCAGGGATATGAGTTCTCGTATGAGGATCCCGCGACAGGCGAGATGATAGTCTCGGATGTCGATATGGACCGTATGCAGCTCTATGTTATTGAAAACAGTGCGCCCGTGGACACCGACTCGCTGACAATAACCGTAAGATAAGATATAATGTTCTGTTGAATGGAGTGTTATGACTATGAATAAAAGAATAATCAGTACTGTATCGGCTGCGCTTTCGTGCGCATTTATATTTGCTGCATGTACGGCTAATAACGGTGTTGCCACATCAGAGACCACCGTTGCCTCTGATCCCAATACGGCTCTCACACAGGAGACTGTGGATCTTTCCGGCATGACGACGGAGTCTGTATACGGAAGCCAGATGCCGCAGTATCTTAATCATCAGTATTATTTCGAAGGTCAGCCCGTATCGATGACGGAGTCCAATTTCTATTTCATCGATACATTTACCGAGCTTACACAGTATGCGGGCTACTATTATCCTGCTACTTCAGACGGATTTATCGACCTGTCGGCAACGATAGATACGACGGGTATGAGCGAGGAGATGAATCAGTACAATACGTACGGTGACTTCTTCGTATCCTACTCTGAGCAGATGCTCGAGAGTGCACTTATCATCACAAAGAGAGCTAATGACGAAGGTTTGGTACTTCCCGATGATACAGTCGCTCAGATCGACGAGATCATCAATAATATTCAGACTACCGGTGCAGACCCGGCGGGCTTAAGCCTTGATGATTATCTTTCCATCTACTACGGTGCGGGAACGACATCTGAGTCTTTCAGACAGACAGTTTACAACTACTATCTTGCCGATCTCTATACTCAGGAGTTCATCGATAATTACGAATTCGATCCCGAAGAGATCACGGTTCCTAATATCAGATACGCACTGTATACGGTAGATCCTTCCACGGCTACCGATGAAGACAGAGCTGCAGCCGAAGAGGCCGCTAATGCGATGCTCGAAGAATCCGGCGGCGACCTCGATCAGTTCACTGTAAGCGGAGCGCTCGCTTATACGAACGGTGAGCTAGGCGACTACGGTGAGATCCCCGTTCCCGATGACGGATCGATCGATGCGGCGTTTACTGCATGGGCATGGGACGAGTCCCGCCAGGAAGGCGATGTCGATGTCGTTTATTCCGAGAACTTCGGTTACTTCGTTATGGGTTACGTAGGAACGACTGAGGTCGATCAGAGCAAGAAGGATCAGATCGCAGTTCAAAGATTAAGCGAGATCGTCAGCGAAGCTATTGATAACAATGAATATAGCTTCTATACGGAGACGGAATTCCTGCCCGCACCTACGGTAGCACCTGCGCTCGATCCTGCGGTCGAGGAGCAGATCCGTGAACAGACGCTCGGATCTGACGCAACTGCAGAACAGACAACTACTGTCGGTTCGCTTACGGGCAACAAGGGTATTGACGTACTTCTCATCTCATTGTCGGTCATCGGTGCGGTAGCAGTCCTCGGACTTGCTTCTCTCGGAGTAATGCACCTGTCCAACAAGAAGAAGCAGGATGACGGAAAGTCTTCGAAGTAAGAGGAGGAAAAGATGCAGATAACTGAAGAATTGATCGATTATCTACAGAAACTCGGCCGTATCCGTCTGTCCGAAGAGGACAGACAGAAGACCATGAAGGACTTAAGTTCGATCATGGGCTATATCGATAAATTAAATGAGCTCGATACCACAGGCGTTGAGCCTTTAAGCCATGTATTCGGAAGAACAAACGTCGTACGTGAAGATGAAGTTACGAACGGCGACATGAGAGATAAGATCATAAGCAATGCCGCACGCAAGGACGAGGAGACGATCCTCGTACCGAGGACGTTCGACTAAGAGGAGGAAAGAAAGATGGATTCTAAGCAGATCTTAAAGCTTTCCGCACTCGAACTCGGAAAGGCAATAAAAGAGAAGAAGACTACTTCGGAAGAAGCGACAAAGGCATATCTTGATGCCATCAAGGCACTCGACGGCAAGCTCAACTCCTACATCACGGTAAGGGAAGAGGATGCACTTAAGGATGCTAAGATTATCGATGAGAAGATCGCTTCGGGCGAACTTACCGGTGACTTTGCAGGTGTTCCGATAGCAGTTAAGGATAATATGTGTACAGACGGGATCCTCACAACATGCGGATCCAAGATGCTTCATAACTTTAACCCTCCTTACGATGCGACCGTTGTAAGGAAGCTCAAGGAAGAGGGTATGGTAATCCTCGGCAAGACCAACATGGACGAGTTCGCCATGGGGTCCACTACCGAGACCAGTTACTTCGGTCCCACGGTCAACCCCTGGGGCGACAACCGTGTTCCCGGCGGTTCTTCAGGCGGTTCCGCTGCCTGCGTAGCCGGAAGACTTGCACCTATCGCACTCGGCTCTGATACGGGCGGATCCATCAGACAGCCCGCTTCATTCTGCGGTATCACGGGTCTTAAGCCTACATACGGCAAGGTATCCCGTTACGGTCTCGTAGCATTCGGTTCTTCCCTTGATCAGATCGGTCCCATGGGAAGAGATGTGCTTGATGTAGCTTATATGCTCAATGTAATAAGCGGAGAGGATCCCAAGGATCAGTCATCGGCCGATTCAGCCAAGGTGGATCTCGAGGCAATTAAGAACTTCGACTGTAAGGGCAAGACTATAGGTCTTCCCGAGCAGTATTTCGCAGAGGGTATGGATGAGGACGTAAGATCTGCGGTAATGGCTGCCGTAAAAATCTTTGAAGACAACGGCGCTAAGGTCGAGACCTTCCCGATGCCTATCATGGATTATGCTATCCCGACTTACTACATCATCTGCTGCGCCGAGGCTTGCTCGAATCTGTCCAGATATGACGGTATCAAGTACGGCTATTCTCCCGAGGACGTCGATGATCTGATGGAGCTTTACATAAAGTCCAGATCCGAAGGCTTCGGCATGGAGGTAAAGCGAAGGATCATGCTCGGCAACTTCGTTCTGTCTTCGGGCTACTACGATGCTTACTACAACAAGGCACTTCAGGCGAAGGCTCTTATCAAGAAGGCTTTCGATGAGGCTTTCGATAAGTACGATGTCGTTATCGGACCTGTTGCTCCTACTGCCGCACTTAAGGCAGGAGAGAGCCTCTCGGATCCTCTTAAGATGTATTTGGGAGATATCTGCACGGTACTCATCAATATCGTAGGCGTTCCTGCGATCTCCGTACCCTGCGGCTTCACTTCAGACAAGCTTCCTGTAGGAATGCAGATAATCGGAAAACACTTTGACGAACAGACAATACTCGGTTTCACATCTCTGTATCAGCGCCTTACTTCCGATAAGGCTTATGAGCAGCAGACGGCCGAAGGTATCTAAGGAGGGAAGCAATGAAAGATTATGAGATGGTCATAGGTCTTGAAGTTCATTGCGAGCTCTCGACCGCATCAAAGATATTCTGCGGATGCACGACGAAGTTCGGCGGTGCTCCGAATACACATGTGTGCGAGGTCTGCTCGGGTATGCCGGGTACACTTCCTACACTTAACAGGCAGGTAGTGGAGTTCGCCGTAAAGGCAGGACTCGCACTTAACTGCGATATCACACGAAATAACAAGTTCGACCGTAAGAACTATTTCTATCCCGACCTTCCGAAGGCATATCAGATCTCGCAGCTTTACTGCCCGATCTGCCGTAACGGTCACGTAGACATCAAGACAAGCAACGGCACGAAATCCATCGGTATCCACGAGATCCACATGGAAGAGGATGCCGGCAAGCTCGTTCACGACGAGGCTACGGGTATGACGCGCGTTGATTTCAACCGCTGCGGCGTGCCACTTCTCGAGATCGTTTCCGAGCCCGACTTCAGATCTGCAGAGGAAGTAATCGCGTACCTTACCAAGATCCGCGACACCATGCAGTACCTGGGCGTATCCGACTGTAAGATGCAGGAGGGCTCCATGAGAGCCGATGTAAACCTCTCCGTAAGACCCAGAGGTCAGGCGGAGTTCGGAACACGTACCGAAATGAAGAACATCGCGTCCTTCAAGGCTATCGAGCGCGCCATCGAGTATGAGTGCGAGCGTCAGATCGACCTTATCGAGGGCGGCGGCAAGGTAGTCCAGGAGACAAGAAGATGGGACGACGAGAAGGAATACACATATGCCATGAGATCCAAGGAGGATGCTCAGGACTATAAGTATTTCCCCGATCCCGATCTTATGCCCGTAGTTATATCCGAGGAATACCTCGAGTCTGTAAGAGCATCTCTGCCTGAGCTTGCGGATAAGAAGCGCGAGCGCTATGTAAGTGAGCTCGGTCTTACCGAATACGATGCCGATATCATTACCGGCGACGTTGCTCTTGTTAAGGTCTTCGAGACTGCAGGAACTGTATGCGGAAGCCATAAGGTTGCGGCTAACTGGATCCTTACCGACCTTCTTAAGCTCTATAACGATGCAGGAGTTCTGCCCGAGAACAAGATCTTTGACGGCGGTAAGCTCGGCACCATCATCAAGATGGTTATGGACGGCAAGGTCAACCGTAAGAGCGGCAAGAAGATCCTTACGGCAGTCTTTGAAGAAGACGCGGATCCTCAGGAGTATGCGGACAAGAACGGTCTTGCCATCGTAGCTGACGCTTCCGCTATCGAGCCTTCTATTAAGAAGGTATTGGACAGTAATGAGAAGGCTGTTGCCGAGTATCTTGCAGGCAACACCAAGAATATCCAGTTCCTGATCGGACAGTCCATGAGAGAGCTTCGAGGCAAGGCTGATCCGAAGACGGTCAAGGATATCCTTGAGAAGCTTCTGAACGAGTTGAAGTAATAGATACGGTATGGTTCAGACAATAGTCAGTCTTCTTGTAGTTGTATTCTTTGTATTGGTGAACGCATTCTTCTCGGGAACCGAGATGGCGGTCATATCTTTAAACGATACCAAGATGAGAAAGCTTGCCGAGGACGGAGACAAGAATGCCAAGCGCATGCTTGTCTTCCTCGATAACCCCGGTACTTTCCTTGCTACGATACAGGTCGGAGTTACTATCGCAGGATTCCTGTCATCCGCTTTCGCGGCAAGCAGCTTCGCAGGCAAGCTCGCGCTGCTCGTGGACCCGACGGGCACAAAGACCTGGGCGGAGCCTTTGTTCACCGTGCTTATTACTATAGTGCTTTCTTATTTCTCTCTTGTGTTCGGTGAGCTCGTTCCCAAGAGAATCGCTCAGAACAAGCCGGAGAAATGGGCTTATGCGGCATACGGACTTGTAAGGTTCTTCGGTATTGTTACTAAGCCTTTCGTAAAGTTCCTTACTGCTTCGACCAACGGCATTCTCCGTCTTTGCAAGATCGATCCCAATGATAACGACAAGGAAGTAACGGAAGAAGAGATCAGAATGATGGTCGACGTCGGATCCGAGAGCGGCAATATCGAGGATACCGAGCGTGAGATGATCGATAATGTATTCGAGTTCAATGACAAGGAAGTATCCGAGGTCATGACTCACAGAAAGAAGATCATTGCTCTTCCCGATGATGCCACATATAAAGAGGCTGTCAGGGTCGCAAGCGAGGAGAGATACTCGAGAATTCCCGTATATAACGGAACCATCGATGATATCGTAGGTATCCTTCACATCAAGGATCTCCTCGGAGTAAGTGAGGAAACGTACGATCTTTCCGAGCTTATGAGAGACCCGCTTATCGTTCACGAGAGCCGCAAGATATCGTCCCTGTTCGAGCAGATGAAGAAGGGCGGACTTCAGATGGCCGTTATCGTCGATGAGTACGGCGGAACGATGGGTATCTGTACGATCGAGGATATGCTCGAGGAGCTGGTAGGTTCGATTACGGATGAGTTCGACGACGAGGAAAGACAGAACCTCATTAAGCTTTCGAACGGTGACCTTATCGTCTCCGGCGATACGACACTGTCGGATCTTGAAGGACTTCTTGATATAGAGTTCGAAGAGGATGAGTATGATACGATCGCGGGATTGGTCATCCAGAACCTCGACAGAGTTCCCGAAGAGCGCGAGAAGCCGATCGTTACTTATAAGAATCTGTCCATCAAGGTGCTTCACGTGGAGGACAGATGGATCTCGAAGGTGCTTATTCATAAGCTTCCCGAGGAAACGGAAGCGGACAAACAGGGACCGGATAAGGAGCAGACGGATTAAAGTTTGCAATACCCAAAGCAACGCCTTATAATATACGTTGCTTTTTTATAATCAGCGAAATTTAAGAAAAGAAATGTATATAGATAAAGGCAGGCTTGAATAATATGGCTAAAGATAAGAAGAGAGCAGACAGCGGAATAAAGACAGCTAAGAGAAACAAGGCGATTGTAATAGCATTGGTCGCTTTCTTTGCTGTAATAGTAGTCGGATATTTTGTCTATATCTCCGGATTGCTCCCTAAGGTCATGACCGGCGTTAAGATCACAAAGACTGTCGACGGTGTTACACAGACTATCGACAACATCTCCGTAGCCGAGACCAATTACCATTATTATCAGGTATTAAGTTCTTATATGAACTACGGCATTATCTCAAATTCAACGGATATGGATGCCGTTTATGACACGACAAACAACAAGACATACCGTCAGCTCGTACTTGATCAGGCTGCTAACGAGCTTATGAACAGTACTATCGTTAACCAGGAAGCTGAGAGAATGGGATATCTTCCTCACTCCGGTGCTTCCAGATATGCTGACTTGAGCCTTGAGTCTGCTGAACAGACAGCAACACTTTACGGATTCGGTTCCGTGGAGCAGTATCTGCAGGCACTCTACGGCAAGGGAATGTCTTCAAGAGTTCTCCGTAACTGCCTCGAGAGACAGTGCCTTACACAGGAGTACGAGAACTACGTAAGACAGTTCCTCTTCACAGTATCCGAGGAAGAGCTGAACGCTGCATTTGATTCAAACCCGACTGTATATCAGAGAGTAGACTTTGATTATTACTTCTTCGCAGGCGAGATGGCTGAGGACGGCACATACGATATCGATGAGGCTGTTGACAATGCCAACGACGTAATCGATGCCGCTTCTGATGCCGATTCCTTCGCAGCTGCAGTTGTAGATATCATCGGTCAGGAGACTGCAGACCTTGCAGGATTCTCCGAGGGTTACAATCCTACACACGCCGAGAGCTACACAAGCGCTTCCGCTGATATGATCACGGAAGGACTGAGCGATTTCCTTTTCGCAGATGAGAGAGAAGAGGGTGACACGATCGTTATCGAGACAGAGCAGGGCGCTTATGCTGTAATGTTCGAGAGAAGATTCGTAAACGAAGAGTCCACAGCTACATACAGAACACTTACGCTCTACAATGATGCAGCACAGCAGGCTGACGCTACACCCGAGAGCATCCAGGCAGGTCTTGAGCAGACTCTTGCCGAGGCAAATGCACTTGTAGCAACTCCCATGGATCCTCTTGCTTTCGCAGATGTAGTTAAGTCTAATTCCGATTCTGTTTCCGAGATCATTACGGCAGGCTACAACGACGGTACTGCTGCTTCCAGATTCGAGTCTACAGAGGAGAATCCTCTTACAGACAGAGAGATCGCACTCGGAAACTGGCTGTTCGATTCCGCAAGAGTTCAGGGAGACACACTTGTTCTTGCTTCCGATGACAGCTCTTATGTAACGGTTTATTACTTCGAGAACGTTGTTCCGGAGTGGATGTATACGGCAAGAACACAGCTCGTTACGGGTTATGTTAACAGTTGGTCCAACGATATCCTGACAGGCGATCCGAGCTACCTTATCGCATACGACCTTATCAGACACCTTTCATATTGATAAAGGATCTCTACAATTACATAAAATTCTGATTGACAACACTTGACATCGTGCGTATAATCTTTTAATGCGTCACAAGGTGTGGGGGTATTATGCCCTTTTCACTTGACGGAAATGCGTTTTTGTGCTAATAGAATCGCGTTTCTTTTGTTAAAAGCCGCTCAGATGCGCATCTGAAGCATGTTAAGAGGTGATTTGATAATGGTTCATACCGTCAAACAGGGCAAGACCGAGCGCAAGTCCTATTCCCGTATCAACGAAGTCATTGAAGTCCCCAACCTTATCGAGATCCAGAAGGATTCGTATAACTGGTTCCTTGATGAAGGTATCCAGCAGATCTTTCAGGAAGTATCTCCGGTAACGGATTCCCAGGGTATTTGGGAGATCTATTTCCTCGGAAAAGAATTCGATCCCACACATCCCGTATGTGAGCTGGACGACTGTCATGAGAAAGACAGCAACTATGCAGCTCCTTTGAAGATCAAGCTGCGTCTGCGTAACACAGAGACAGGCGAGAGTAAAGAACAGGACGCTTATGTCGGCGATTTCCCGATCATGACGGACCACGGTACTTTCGTAATCAACGGTGCCGAGAGAGTTATTATCTCCCAGATCGTAAGATCTCCGGGAGCTTACTTCGGCCGCGAGGCAGGTAAGAAGGACAGAGATGCTATTCTCTATACATCTCAGATCATTCCTAACAGAGGTGCATGGCTCGAACTCGAAGAGGACGAGAACGGCGTAATGAACGTTCGTGTAGACCGTACACGTAAGTTCCCTCTTACAACATTCCTGAAGGCATTGGGTCTTGAGACCAACGAGCAGATCATCGATATGTTCGGTGATGAGGAGTGCCTCAGAACAACTTTGGAGAAGGATACATGCAATACGAAGGCTGAAGCTCTCGTAATGTTCTATTCCAAGGTTCGTCCCGGTGACCCGGCTTCTGCCGAGGTTGCAGGTTCACACCTGAACGGACTCTACTTCGACCCCAGAAAGTATGATCTGGCCAGAGTAGGTATTTATAAGCTTAATAAGAAGCTCGGTCTTTCCGACAGAATCATCGGCCACATCGCTGCAGAGGATGTTGTTACATCCGACGGTGAGGTTCTTGCAAAAAAGGGTATTAAGTTCGATTCTGCTCTCGCAAGAGAAATCGAAGATGCAGGAATCAATGCCGTTAAGGTTCATCCTGTAAGAAAAGTCGGTGACATGGAAGAGGTTGACGAGGATAAGACTGTTATCGTAGTAGGTAACGGAAGAGTCGACTGCGACAAGTTCATCCGTGCTTCTTTCCCCGCTAAGGATATCAAGGACTTTGATATCGCCAATACACCCATCAATGAGCGTGTACGTGTAAGCGTACTTCGCGAGATCATCGATGAGGTAAGAACACACGATAAGAAGGAATATGCTTCCGAGCTTCAGTACACTCTCGAGGAGAGAAGAAACGAGCTCATGCCCAGATCCCTCGTAGTAGATGATATCTACGCTATGGTTTCTTACTATATCGGACTGCGTCACGGTATCGGTACGATCGACGTTATCGACCACCTCGGTAACAGAAGAATCAGATCCGTAGGCGAGCTTTTGCAGAACCAGATGAGACAGGGTATGGCAAGACTCGAGAAGAACATCCGTGAGAGAATGTCCACTATCGACGAGAACGAGTCCGATAAGCTCACAGCTGCCCAGCTTGTTAACACAAGACCTTTGAGCGCAGCATTCCGTGAGTTCTTCGGTTCTTCACAGCTGTCCCAGTTCGGTGACCAGAACAACCCTCTTGCCGAGCTTACTCACAAGAGGAGACTTTCAGCATTGGGTCCCGGCGGTCTCTCCAGAGACAGAGCTTCATTTGAAGTTCGAGACATCAACTCTTCACACTACGGAAGAATGTGTCCTATCGAGACACCTGAAGGTCCTAACATCGGTCTTATAACATCACTTGCAACATATGCACGTGTTAATAAGTACGGATTCATCGAGACTCCTTACAGAAAGTACGATAAGGAGAACGGTGTCGTTACATCCGACGTTGTCTACATGACAGCTGACGAAGAGGATAACTACAACATCGCACAGGCTAACGAAGAGCTCGACGATAACGGCAAGTTCGTACAGAAGAAGATCGTCTGCAGATTCAAGGATGAGTTCCTCCAGCTTGACCCTTCACAGGTCGACTACATGGACGTATCTCCTAAGCAGCTCGTATCCGTTTCCACAGCTCTTATCCCGTTCCTTGGCAACGACGATGCTAACCGTGCTCTCATGGGCTCGAACATGCAGCGTCAGGCTGTACCTCTTATCAAGCCTGAAGCACCTATCATCGGTACAGGTATGGAGTACAGAGCAGCTAAGGACTCAGGTGTCTGCGCTGTTGCAAAGAACGACGGTGTCGTAAGCTACGTAGCCGCTGATCTCATCAAGATCACAAGAGCTGACGGTGTAGAAGATACATATAAGCTGTCCAAGTACAGAAGATCCAACCAGAGCACATGTATCAACCAGCGTCCTATCGTTGCCTTGGGCGACAAGATCAAGGCCGGCGACGTTATCGCTGACGGTCCTGCTACTGACAACGGTGAGCTTGCTCTCGGAAGAAACGTTCTCATCGGATTTACAACATGGGAAGGTTACAACTATGAGGACGCCGTACTCATCAACGAGAGAATCGTAAGAGATGATGTATATACATCCATCCACATAGAAGAGCATGAGTGCGAAGCAAGAGATACAAAGCTCGGCGCTGAGGAGCTTACAAGAGAAGTTCCGAACGTACCTGAGGATGCTTTGAGAAACCTCGATGACAACGGTATCATACGTGTCGGTGCCGAGGTTAAGGCAGGCGATATCCTCGTAGGTAAGGTATCCCCTAAGGGTGAAACGGATCCTACGGCTGAGGAGAGACTGTACAGAGCAATCTTCGGTGACAGAGCAAGAGAAGTAAGAGATACTTCCTTAAGGCTTCCTCACGGTGAGTGGGGTGTAGTCGTTCAGGTTGACGTCTTCACAAAGGACAACAACCCGAACCTCAAGACATCTGTCAACACAATGGTTCGTGTATATGTAGCTCAGAAGAGAAAGCTGGCTATCGGTGATAAGATGGCCGGACGTCACGGTAACAAGGGTGTAGTTTCAAGGATCCTCCCTGAAGAAGACATGCCGTATTTGCCTGACGGTACAACACTTGATATCTGCCTTAACCCTCTCGGTGTTCCTTCCCGAATGAACATCGGTCAGCTCCTTGAGGTTCACCTCGGAAGAGCTGCAAAGGCTTTGAACTGGAAGATCGCTACACCTGTTTTCGACGGTGCTAACGAGGCTGACATCATGGATGCATTCCAGCTCGCAGGTATCGACAAAGACGGTAAGACAGTCCTCTATGACGGACGTACGGGTGAGCCTTTCGACAACAGAGTAACAGTCGGTGTCATGTACTACATGAAGCTGCACCACCTCGTTGACGATAAGATGCACGCACGTTCCATCGGACCTTACTCCATCGTTACACAGCAGCCTCTCGGAGGTAAAGCACAGTTCGGTGGTCAGAGATTCGGAGAGATGGAAGTTTGGGCCCTCGAGGCTTACGGTGCTGCTCATACCCTCCAGGAGATCCTGACGGTCAAGTCCGACGATATCGAAGGACGTTCCAAGACTTACGATGCGATCATCAGAGGCAAGAACGTACCTGCATCCGGTATCCCTGAGTCATTCAACGTATTGACGAGCGAGCTCAAGGCTTTGGCTCTTGATGTTTCCCTCTACACAGATGACAACCAGGCATACGGTGCAAAGGATACTTCCGATGACGGTACTGTCGGTGAGATGGACGAAGATACAAGAAGCCAGTATGGTGAGACTCAGATCGATCAGGAGAAGATCTTCAGCAACGGTTTCGTTGAGGTTGACGAAGACGGAAACATCAGCGAAGACGAGTTCGGCGACGAAGATTCGGATTTTGACGATGCAGAGGACAACATCTGATAAAGGAGACCTAAGATAAATGTATGATTCAAATCATTTAACGGCAATCGGTATTAAGCTTGCTTCTCCCGAGGTCATCAAGGGATGGTCACACGGTGAGGTTAAGAAGCCTGAGACAATCAACTACCGTACACAGAAGCCGGAAACCGACGGTCTCTTCTGCGAGAAGATCTTCGGGCCCGTAAAGAGCTGGGAGTGCCACTGCGGTAAGTATAAGAAGATCCGTTATAAGGGCATGATCTGCGACCGATGCGGTGTTGAGGTTACTAAGAACACAGTTCGTCGTGAGAGAATGGGACATATCGAGCTCGCTGCTCCGGTATCGCACATCTGGTATTTCAGAGGCGTACCGAGCCGTATGAGCCTGCTCCTTGATATCCCTCCGAAGACATTGGAGAGAGTTCTCTACTTCGCTTCCTATATCGTAATCGATCCGGGAGAGACAGATCTTGTTAAGAACGAGACTATCGATGACGTAAGATACAGAGAGTATGTAGCTAAGTACGGAAGATCCGCTTTCGACGCCAGAATGGGTGCCGAGGCTGTTAAGGCTTTGCTCCGTGACGTAGATATCGATGCTCTTGCAGAGCAGCTCGACAAGGAAAGAAACGAGGCTGCAGGTCAGAAGAAGGCAAGGATCATTAAGAGACTTGAGGTTGTTGAGGCTTTCAGAAACTCCGGCAACAAGCCTGAGTGGATGATACTCGACGTACTTCCTGTTCTTCCTCCTGAGCTCCGTCCTATGGTACCTCTCGACGGCGGTCGTTATGCTACATCAGATCTTAACGATCTTTACAGAAGAGTTATCAACAGAAACAACAGACTTAAGAAGCTCCTCGATCTCGGTGCTCCTGACATCATCGTCAGAAACGAGAAGAGAATGCTTCAGGAAGCTGTTGACTCATTGATCGATAACGGCAGAAGAGGACGTCCTGTTACAGGTTCCACTTCCGCTACAAACAACAGACAGCTTAAGTCTCTTACAGATATGCTTAAGGGTAAGCAGGGACGTTTCAGACAGAACCTCCTCGGAAAGCGTGTTGACTATTCCGGACGTTCGGTTATCGTTGTAGGTCCTGAGCTTAAGATGCACCAGTGCGGTCTCCCTAAGGAGATGGCTCTCGAGCTGTTCAAGCCCTTCGTAATCAAGAGACTTGTTGAGGAAGGCAAGACTTCCAATATCAAGACAGGTAAGAGAATGGTCGACAGATGGGATCCCGCTGTATGGGATATCCTCGAGGAGATCATCAAGGATCACCCTGTTCTCCTGAACAGAGCTCCTACGCTCCACAGACTCGGTATCCAGGCATTCGAGCCTATCCTCGTAGAAGGTCGTGCAATTAAGCTTCACCCTCTCGCATGTACAGCTTTTAACGCTGACTTCGACGGTGACCAGATGGCTGTACACGTACCTCTCTCTGCAGAGGCACAGGCCGAGGCAAGATTCCTCATGCTCCACCCGAACAACCTCCTGAAGCCTCAGGACGGTAACCCTGTAACAGTTCCTACACAGGATATGATCCTCGGCTGCTACTACCTCACAATGCAGCGTGACGAGGGTATGGACAGAGCAACATGCAAGGGTGACGGCATGGTATTCTCGTCACTCGATGAGGCTACAATGGCTTACAGCAACAGAGATATCGAGCTTCAGACAAAGTGCGGTATCAGAATGACCAAGGAAGTTGACGGCGTTAAGAAGAGCAAGATTGTTTACTCCTCTTACGGACGTTTCCTCTTCAATGAGGTTGTTCCTCAGAACCTCGGATATGTAGACAGATCCAACCCCGATAATGAGTTCGCTCTCGAGTGCGACTTCCAGATCGGTAAGAAGCAGCTCGGCGATATCATCGCAAGATGCATCAGAGTTAACGGTGCAGCAAGAACAGTTACGTTCCTCGATTCCGTTAAGGCTATGGGTTATAAGTACTCCACAGTTTCCGGTATCTCCATCGGTATCGAAGACATGATCATCCCTGACGTAAAGGAGAAGATGCTCCGTGAGGCTGATGAGAGAGTCGAGAAGATCAACCGCATGTACGAGAGAGGACTTTTGAACGATCAGGGCCGTCACGGTCAGGTCGTAAAGGTCTGGATGAATACAACAAACGATATCACTAAGGCTCTTAAGTCCAACCTTAAGGCTGACAACCCGATCAAGATGATGTCATCTTCCGGTGCCCGTGGTAACGATAACCAGATCAAACAGCTCGCAGGTATGAGAGGTAACATGGAGGATACTCAGGGTAACACTCTCGAGATCCCGATCAGATCCAACCTCCGTGAAGGTATGAACGTTCTCGAGTTCTTTATCTCTTCACACGGTGCTCGTAAGGCTCTGTCCGATACGGCTCTTAAGACGGCTGACTCCGGTTACCTTACAAGAAGACTTGTAGACGTTGCCCAGGAGATCATCATCTCCGAGGAAGACTGCGGTACTGACGACTTCACATGGGTTAAGGAGATCGTTAACGTATCTAACGATAAGAGAGATGTCATCAAGACTCTCGCTGAGAGACTTACAGGCCGTTATGCTGCTGAGGACATCAAGGATCTCACAACCGGTGAGGTTATCGTTGCAAGAAACGAGCTCATCTCCGCAGACGATGCTAAGAAGATCGAAGCTACAGGCAATAAGAAGGTTAAGATCAGATCCGTATTCGACTGCCGTTCACGTCACGGTGTATGTGCTAAGTGCTACGGTATTAACCTCGCTAACGGCTTGCCTACAGTAGGCGGTGAGGCAGTAGGTATCATGGCTGCTCAGTCAATCGGTGAGCCCGGTACGCAGCTTACGATGAGAACGTTCCACTCCGGTGGTATCGCTAACTCCGGTGAGGATATCACACAGGGTCTCCCCCGTGTCGAGGAGCTCTTCGAGGCAAGAAAGCCTAAGGGTGAAGCTATCATCTCCGAGATCGACGGTACGGTTAAGCTCATCACAAACGAGTCCGCTAAGCGTGAGATCGTTATCACACCTGCTCCGGGCGCTACAGATAAGGAAGGCGTACTCCTTGCAGAGTGCCACTACACAGTTCCTACATCCGCTACATTGAAGGTAGCTGACGGTGACGAAGTAGAGGCAGGCGATATGCTTACGGACGGTGCAGTTAACCCTGCTGACATCATGAGAATCAAGGATGAGCGTGGTGTTCAGAAGTACATCGTAAGCGAAGTTGTTAAGTCTTATAAGAGCGGTGGTGTTTCCATCAACGATAAGCACATCGAGATCATCACAAGACAGATGATGAGAAGAGTACGTATCGACGATCCGGGTGACACACCTTTCATGACAGGTACTACAGTCGATATGCTCGACTTCGCAGCTGAGAACGAGAAGGCAGAGCAGGCAGGTCTCAGAAAGGCTGAAGGAAGAAGACAGCTTCTCGGTATCACAAAGGCTTCACTTGCTACAGACTCCTTCCTTTCTGCCGCTTCCTTCCAGGAGACAGCAAGAGTTCTTACAGATGCTGCAGTCAAGGGCAAGATCGACCCGCTTATCGGCTTGAAGGAGAACGTTATCATCGGTTCCATCATCCCTGCAGGTACAGGTGTGCCTAAGTACAGAGATATTACTGCCGTTCCCGTTATCAAGGAGAACAGCAAGGTTCTTACAGGAGAGGATTACGATCCTTCTTCCGAGAACGCCGCTATGTTCCACAATGCTTACCTCGAGCAGGTAGAGATCGAGAATGCGGAAGCTGACGCGATCGCTGCAGAGGCTGAGGCTAAGGCAGCAGAGGCAAGAGGCGAAGAGTAATACAGCTGTTATCAGTAAGAAATATTACTTAAAGTATAATAAGGTCGCATCGTTATACGGTGCGGCCTTATTTTTATGCCGGGATGGGAAGTATATGAAGTTCTTTGAAGCAATCAAAAAGACAGTAGTGGGTTTACTGACAGCGTCGGTTCTCATATCGGTAATTAACATTCCGGTAAGTGCAACGACAAGAGAGGAGTATGCGGCCCAGTTCGTTGAGCGCATGTATACGATGGTCCTCGGAAGAACGAGTGATGCATATGGAAGGAATTACTGGACTTCAGGACTTCTGAACGGTCAGCTCACAGGAGCAGACTGTGCGATCGGATTCTTTGAAAGTGACGAGTATAAGGCTAAGAATAAGTCCGATGAGCAGTACATCAGAACACTGTATTCGGTAATCCTCGGAAGAACTACTGATCCTGAAGGTCTTACCACATGGTTAAGCTATCTTGCAGGCGGTACGCCGAGACTGTACGTACTTGCAGGTCTTGTAAATTCCAATGAGTATAATTCCATCTGTAATTCCTACGGCATTACAAGAGGCGAGATCCCGATGGATCCCAATGATGTTCAGATAGGAACACCGGGTTCTTTCGAGACGGGTGAAGATGGAAGTCTTTACTTCAATACTACTTCAGGCACACGTCTTACCGGCTGGCAGAGAGTCAACGGCAACAGGTATTATTTCGATCCTGCCGACGGCGGCCGCGCTGCTACGGGCTGGACGTATATCGGCGGTCTTAAGTACTACTTCGACGATCAGCACAGACTCGTGCAGAATGTCGATTCCCTCATAGGAAGACAGTCTTCTTATTATGTAACGGTCAACCACGCGACAGAGACGGTAATGATCTACGCGCAGGAGACTCCCGGAGGTCCTTACAACATCCCCGTAAGAGCCATGGTATGTTCTTCGGCAAGAGCCGGATATGACAACATCGAGGGCACATATCCCATCAGAAGAGGAAGCAGATGGGGCGTCCTCGGTAACGACGGCGCATGGGTATACGGACAGTATACATGCCAGATATCCGGCAACTACCTGTTCCACTCATGCTGGTATCACGAGAACGGCAATCCCGATTCGCTGTCGGTAGCTCAGTACAACCGCCTGGGTCAGCCCGCTTCACACGGCTGTATAAGGCTTTGTGTAGCTGATGCGAGATGGATCTACGAGAACTGCGCGGGTACATCAAACGTATATCTTTTCACGTCAAACGAGCCCGCTCCTTTCGACAGACCGCAGCCTCAGCCTGCAATTCAGATCAGAGGCGACTACGGTCACGATCCGACGGATGTATAAGGCTTTTTGCGGGTTGTAATACAATTGAAATATAATCCACATTAACGTGAAATAGACCCTCCTTTTAACATTGTTACAATAGTTAAAACGCTACAAGGCATTTTTGAGACATATCGACTAGGCACAGATATGTTTCTTAAGTAAAAGGAGGATAAAATGAGAAAGATCAGACTTATCAAGTTCCTTTCGACGGTTCTTTTGATCTCAACTATCCTTTGTGTGTTCTCCAAGGGAACCCAGGTCAACGCTCTGACACGTGATGAGTACGTAGGCCAGTTCGTAGAGAGAATGTACACGATGGTTCTGGGAAGAAGATCCGAGGCAGAAGGCTTCAATTACTGGAAGTCCAGAATCTTAAGCGGTGAGACAACCGGTGCTACATGCGCATACGGCTTCTTCGAGAGTGCTGAGTACAGGGGCTTCAATACTTCCAACGAGCAGTATGTAAAGACTCTTTACAACGTAATCCTCGGAAGAGACTGTGATCCCGCAGGTCTTCAGTACTGGCTGAACTTCCTTGCTCAGGGAACATCAAGAGTAAACATCCTTGCAGGCTTCGTAGGCTCCCAGGAGTATGCGCAGATCTGTCAGGCATATAACATCGCAGTAGGTTCTCTTCCTACAGATGCAAGCACAGCTTCTGCAGTTCAGAATGCACCTGCATCCACAACGGTTCCTACACAGAATCAGACAAGCAACACAGGCAGACTCTCACGCGAGGCTGACGGCGTTTACTTCTACAACGATCAGGGCATCAAGCTCACAGGCTGGCAGAGATACGAAGGCTACAGATATTACTTCGATCCCGATAACAACGGCAAGGCTGTTAAGGGCTGGAAGTTCATTGACGGTCTGAAGTACTACTTCGATGAGAACTACAGACTCGTTCAGGATGTAAGCTCACTCATCGGCAACCAGCAGTCTTACTTCCTGTCTTTGAACCTTCAGACAAACATGATCATCGTCTATGCTCAGGATACACCCGGCGGACAGTACAACATTCCTGTCAGAGCCATTGCATGTGCGACAGGTGCTCCGGGATCCGAGACACCTCAGGGAACATTCAACATCTCCAAGGGTGCAAGCTGGGGTTCACAGGTAATCAACGGTCAGACACGTTATTCACAGTACATCTCCGTAATCAACGGTACTACATTGATCCACACATCCTGGTACTATGTACAGGGTAACCACGACACAATGTCAGTATCTGCTTACAGAGGTCTCGGTACAGCATCCACAAGCGGCGATATAGTCCTCAATGCTAACGATGCAAGATGGATCTGGGAGCACTGTGCAGGCAACTCACAGATCAGGATCTACTCCGAGAGCGCTACTGTTCCGTTCGATATGCCGGGCGTAAACGAGCCTGTTCTTATCAGCGGTGACTACGGTTCCGATCCTTCGGATATCTGGAGGTAATCTCACGAACGATCTGATGTATAATAGGTAAGCAATTATCAGATATACAAGAGGATCACATGAGAGAATTAGACCTTAACAACTTTACAAAAGAATTATCATCAGGAGCACCGGTCCCGGGAGGGGGCGGTGCTTCTGCACTTATGGGAGCTGTCTCGGCTTCGCTTTGCTCCATGGTAGGCAACCTTACTTCCGGCAAGAAGAAGTATGCCGAGTACCAGCAGGACATCGAGCGTATCATGGCGCGCGCACTTGAGCTTAACGAGGACATGCTCACCCTGATCGAAAAGGATGCGGAGGCTTTCGAGCCTTTGGCAAAAGCGTACTCCATCCCGAAGGAGGAGCCCGGAAGAGACGAGATCTTAGAGAAGGCTCTGTATGAAGCAGCACTTGCTCCTCTTGAGATCGTAAAGAAGTCGAAGGAAGTTTCCGAGCTTATCTCAGAACTCGTTATCAAGGGTTCGCGTCTTGCGATAAGCGACGTCGGCGTAGCGGCATCCGCATGCGAGGCATGTGCCAAGGGAGCTTCCATGAACGTCTATATCAATACAAAGCTTATGAAGGACCGCGAGGTTGCAGCTAAGCTTAACGAGGAGACACTGGCTTTAGTGGCAGATGTATGCAGCGCCTGTGCCAAGGCTTATGATGAAGTTAAGGGAGGACTTGGAGCATGAAAGAATTACTCGGTAAACCCGTAGCGGATTCGATAGTAGAATCGCTTGCGCCCGAAGTGGAGGCTCTTAAGGTTAAGGGTAAGGTGCCTACACTCGCAGTTATCAGAGTCGGTGCAAGAGAGGACGATCTTGCTTACGAGAGAGGACTTACAAAGAGATTCGAGAATGCTAACTGCGCGGTTAAGAAGATCGAGCTTCCCGAGGACGTTACACAGGAAGTCCTCGATGCCGCTGTAGCTTCTGCCGATGCGGATCCTTCGATCAACGGCATACTGATGTTCAGACCTCTGCCCAAGCCTTTGACGGATAAGAATGTCCTTGCTTCCATAAGCGCGGTTAAGGACGTTGACGGTATGGGTCTTGCCAACATGGCTGATATCTTCTCCGGTGCCGGAGAGGGACACGCTCCCTGTACGGCGCAGGCTGTTATCGAGATGCTCAAGTTTCACGGTATCGATATTAAGGGTAAGAAGGTCACTGTAGTAGGACGTTCGCTCGTTATCGGCAAGCCTGTATCCATGCTTCTTCTTAAGGAGAATGCTACGGTTAAGGTATGCCATACAAAGACAGAAGACCTTAAGGCCGAGTGTCAGTGGGCCGATATCGTAGTTGCATGCGCAGGTGTTGCCAAGATGCTTAACGCGGATTACTTCCGTGCAGGTCAGACTGTTATCGACGTCGGAATGAATGTTGATGAGGAAGGAAAGCTTTGCGGTGACGTTGACTTCGCTTCGGTAAGTGAGATCGTTGATGCGATTACACCCGTACCCCGCGGAGTAGGTTCAGTTACAACATCCGTGCTGCTTCGCGCAGTAGTTCAGAATGCCGGATTATGAGAAAGAACTGATCTTAAAACAGGAGAGAGTCGGGCAGCTTTTGTCGGGACTCGTTCCTGTTGTCGAGCCCATTATCGGGGCTGACGATCCCTATCACTATCGTAATAAAGTTCATGCCGCTTTGGGATTCGAACGCGGCAGGATCATCGCGGGCACATACGAGCCCGGCACACATAAGATAATCGACGGTGGCGGCAATGACCTCGAGAATGAGGCCGCCGTCGGAGTTATTAACGACATCGTAAAGATCGCGACCAAATACCACATGAGTATCTATAACGAGAAGACGGGGCAGGGGTTCCTGCGCCGCATTCTTGTAAGGACCGCAGATGCGACCGGACAGATGCTGGTCGTTGTAGTGGTTACCGATCACATGTTTCCGGGTAAGAAGAATTTTGTTAAGACTCTGGTTGGTAAGCACCCGGAGATTACATCGATCGTCATCAATATAAATAAGCGTACGGATTCTATGATCCTTGGCGATAAGTCGGAAGTCTGCTACGGACCGGGATTTATCACGGATGAGCTTCTCGGCAAGAAGTTTACGATAAGTGCGGAGTCGTTCTATCAGATAAACAGAAAACAGGCAGAGAAGCTTTATTCCAAGGCGATAGAATATGCCGCGTTAAGTAAGTACGACCGCGTTCTCGATGCATACTGCGGAACGGGAACGATCGGAATCTGTATGTCTGATCACTGCGGATCGGTAGTCGGAGTCGAACTTAATCCGAAGGCTGTATCTGATGCCGGTCATAATATCAGGAAGAATAACGCGACTAACGTCAAGGTAATAAAGGCAGACGCGACGAAGTATATGAACGAGAATGCCGCCTCCGGCATGTTTGACGTGGTAGTCCTTGATCCGCCCCGCGAAGGCACGACGCCGGAATTCATCAAAGCCTGCGCCAAGATATCGCCTTCGCGCATAGTGTATGTGTCCTGTAATCCCGAGACTTTGGCGAGGGATCTTAAGCTGTTTGCCGGGGAAGAGTACAAGGCCGTGAATGCGTGCCCCGTGGACATGTTTAGCGGCACGGAGCATGTGGAGTGTGTTGTCCTTTTGTCGAGGGGAGTATAATATTTACGACACGATGAATAATCAAAGCTTGGGGTTGTTATGGCAGATTTATTCTCGAAGATCGATTGTATTAAAGGACAGACGCTGGTCCTGAAGCGTATAACCTTCAACGATGCCGAAGGCTTACGTGATCTTGTGTCTTCAGAGAAGATCTATAAGTTTGAACCGACATTCCTGTTCGAGAAGAAATACAGCGATGTCAACATGGTCATTGAGCGACTCTATGATGAATGCATAAAGGATTCCCTGTTCCTCGGCATATATTGCGAAGGAGAGTTCTGCGGGATATTCGAGTTGTACAGCTTTGATGATTCGATCCATAAGGTAAGTGTCGGATACAGGTTAAGAGAGAAGTTCTGGGACCGCGGGTTTGCTTCGGAGGCGCTTAAAATGATGATCGATTATCTGTCCACCAACACGGACATCGAGATCATTACGGCCAGCACTCTGCCGGACAATCAGGCGTCGGCGAAAGTGCTTCGTAAGAACGGTTTTGATCTCGTTGTACACAATTCGCCGGAAGACTGGGGATATGAGGTCCCGCTTCTTACCGACAAGTGGATAAGATAACAACATGGGAGAGGATGATTATGGTGTTGAAACAGTATTCTGATGACATATACAGCTACCTGATTCACGATGATGTGGTAGATCACGATAACCCTGCCGTTATCGAGCTTGCGGATATGCTTTATGCCGCTTCGAGGAACGAAGAGGAATTCATAAGGAAAGCATACGAATATGTAAGGGACAACATCTCTCATTCTGCGGACGCGGGTAAGGATGAGGTGACCTGTTCTGCCTCGGAAGTCCTTGCAGCCGGACACGGTATCTGCTTTGCCAAATCGCATCTTCTCGCGGCGCTTCTTCGCCGAAAGAATATCCCGACAGGCTTTTGCTACCAGAAGCTGATATTGGATGATGAGACTTCGCCTGTGCTGATCCTTCACGGCCTTAATGCGGTGTATATCAATGAGAGAAGAAAGTGGATTAGGCTCGACGCGCGCGGCAATAAGCCCGGCGTGGATGCGCAGTTCTCTCTTAATAAGGAGCAGCTCGCTTTTCCCATCCGTCCGGAGCTCGGAGAAGAGGACGGCATGGTGATCTATCCCGTACCCGACCCTGCTGTTGTGCGTGCATTAAGGGAGCATACAAGCAGGGAAGACTTATGGAAAGATCTGCCCTCGAAGCTGGAAGGAGATCAAAATGGAGATCAGAAGGTTTAAACAGGAAGAAGCAAAAGAGGTGTCGGATCTTATCCGTGAGACGATAAGAATATCCAATACCAAAGATTATCCGTTGCAGTTAATGGAGCTTCTCATAGAATCGGAGACCCCGGAGCATGTGCTTGAGAGGGCGTCGTGGACTCACTTCTATGTAGCTGTTGATGACGGGAAGATAATCGGATGCGGTGCTATCGGTCCCTTCTGGGGCAAAGAAGACGAGAGCAGCCTCTTCACGATATTTGTCCTTCCCGAGTATCAGGGAAAGGGCGTAGGCAGAGCTATCATCAACACGCTCGAAAAGGATGAGTACTTCTTAAGGGCGAAGCGCATCGAGATACCTGCATCGATAACCGGCGTGCCGTTCTATCTTAAGTTGGGCTATGATTATAAAAACGGCATCACAGAGCCTGATGAGGAGCACCTGATCAGACTGGAAAAGAAGAGGAATGTTGTATGAGTATAAGAGCGATAGGCTATGACGATATACCGGAATGTGTGGAAGTGATAAAGGCGGGGTTCATGACTGTGGCAAAGCAGTTCGATATCACTCCTGAGAATGCTCCCGCCTTTACGGCATATGCTACAGATGAAGCAAAGATACGTTATTGGATGGATGAGCAGAAGCGTCCGATGTACGGGTTTTACGAAGACGGTAAACTTCTGGGCTGCTATAACCTTATGGTCAAGGATGAAGAGTGCGAACTCGGAAGTCTGTGTGTATTGCCTGAATCAAGGCATAAAGGCATAGGAGAAGAATTGCTTAATGATTCTATTAAGCGCGCACGTGAACTCGGCTGTAAGATAATGAAGCTCAGTATAGTCGAAGAAAACAAGGTCCTTCGTAAGTGGTACGAGAGCTTCGGGTTTATACATACCGGTACGGTGAAATACGACTTCTTTCCTTTTACCTGCGGATATCTCGAGAAGAATATCTGAATATGTGATCCCGAAGATTATTTTGTGACCTGACCCTTGCGGTAGCGGCCGAAGAGGATGCCGTCATCGACATACTTATCTGCCTGTGATACCCACATCGGGAACTCACCCGTGGCAAGTGCAGTCTGACCGTTAAGCATTCCCGTATGGAAAGAGATATGCCTGAACTGGCGCAGAACGAGTTCCATTCTCGTGTGCTCACAGTTCTCGGGACACTCATAGAGCATGTCGTCTGTAAGTGTGTCCAGGTAATCCAAAGTCTTCTTTTCGACCTGATCGAGATACTCGAGAAGCTGCTCGTCCGAAAGAACAACGTCACAAGGCTTATCGGGGTTGTCCAGACCTTCCTTATGAAATGCTGGTTCCTCGTAAACACAGGGATTGATGAACCACTTGTCTGCAGAATGAACCGCGTGGTAAGCCCATCTCCAGCACGGCGCGCCGCAGCACAGTGCATCTCTGTCGTAAGTCCGGATGGATGTTCTTATATTCATGAAGTTGGGTACAACCATGTCTTTTATGATCATGCAAAGTTCGTTCATATTACGCCTCCGCGAAAAGTATATAATCAGATTATAACTCAGGGGGATATGGGATTCATGAGGAAAGCCGATCTTCAACAATACGCTGAATACATTTCGCGGGCGCGGGCTGTTACGACAGATAACACGTATCCTTTGTCGATCGCGCTCGGACTTCAGACCGGTGATATCTATGAAAGCGATGACGGCAAGGCTGTCCTGTTTTGGCATTACTGCGGGTTCGCGTATATAAGCGGCGATCCTTCTGACGCGTTCCTTGATGAAGTATATGATCTTATGGAAACGGGAACGCGCAGACTTATTCTCATCACGAATGATGACCGGGTGATCAGGTTCATGAGTAACTACGGTTGCAAGATCGATCACAGGATCGAGTATTCTTATGAAGGCTCTGTCCCGGTAACGATAAATACAGACAGATTCCGTATTGTTCCGGTCGACGAACATAACATCACAAATATTAAAGGAAGGATCATTCCCTCATTCTCTTGGGAGAGTGATGAGCAGTTCCTGAAGAACGGCGTGGGCTTCGTTGCGATGGAAGACGATAACATTTGTGCGGTTGCTTTCTCTTCGGCTGTAAGTGACGAAGAAGTCGATATCGGTGTCGAGACTTATGAGGAATACAGAAGAAACGGACTTGCTGGGGTCCTTGCACAGAGAATGTGTGAGGAGATAACTAGCGGTGGCAGAAGCCCCGTCTGGTCGCACGCAGAAGCAAACATCGGCTCCGGAAGCACGGCGCTTAAGTGCGGTTTCAAAAAAGAAAGAAGAGTAGTAACATGTCTGAGCGGCCGAAGTTAGATAGGAATTTGAGCGGTGCTGCTTTTCGTGCGTGGTACTGGCTTAAGAGCAACGCGGGCAAGAAGTACAAAAAGAGTCAGCCGGGATCACATAAGTTTGAAGATTCTGACCTTACGAATAGTATAATTAAGTGATGATTGATATTAGTAATTTAAGCAGTAAATATAAGACACGGATCATGGATCTGTCCTCGGCGGAGGAGGTCCTTGATCTTTGTGTGGGTAATCCCCAGTTCTATGATTATTACGAGTCGGGTCCGAGCAAGGACAAGGTTCATTATGCCCTGACGGCGACCCCGCCGGACACTGATGCGTCGGATAAGTATTTCGTCGGCTTTTACGACGGCGAGACTTTGGTCGCGATAATGGATCTTATCGACGGCTACCCGAGAGATGATATTGCATATATAGGATTCTTCATGATGAATCCTTCTTATCAGGGTAAGCAGATAGGAACGGCGATCATTGATGAGACAGCCGCCTATCTTAAGAGTATCGGCATGAGCGAGATAAGACTTGCGATCGACAAGGAGAATCCTCAGTCGAATCACTTCTGGAAGAAAAACGGATTCGAGGTCTTGGGTGAGGTCGAAGACGAAGGCATGGTCAAGCTTGTCGCTGCAAGGACTCTCGTCGGGATCCCTGCCGCGAGCAAGAAAGCTTTCAAAAAGAAGCTGTTCTTCCGTAAAAAGCAGAAAGATCCCCAAACGTAAAATGTTTCTGATACGAAAGTGCCTTAATGAAGATATAACTGCCGCGGGTAAGTTCTACGATCGTGTCGTGGAATACCTCGATGCGCATATCAACTACCCGAAGTGGCAGTATAAGATCTATCCGAATGAGGACTACGTCCGTCTTAACCTGATGAATGATATTATAAAGCCGAAGCAGTTTAATACTTAATTTTGATCAAGGAAGCGTATTAATGGGATTTAAGAAGGCCAATGCCGCTCTTGCAATGTTGACTTTTCTCATGGGAATCGTCCATATCGGCTCTGTCGTGTTCATGTATGTCATGGGTTGGTATTACGCGACATTCCTGCATGTGACGGCCGGAATCTTTATGACGCTCACGATGCTTCATGCCATCCTCGGAATCATCGCCATAACGGCATTGGGCGACGGGATGAAGAGGGATCCTTATAAGAAGCAGAACATGAATATGATCATCCAGCGCACATCGGGAATACTGATGTTCCCTCTTATGTTCCTTCATGCCAATACCTTCGAGCTTATTACGAAGAGTATCATCAGCAATAACATGATCGTCTTCGGGCTGCTTCTTGCCGTGCAGATAATTTTCTTTGCCGATGTGTTAACTCATATATCTCTGTCGGTCTCGAGAGCCCTGATAACACTTGGGTTCATCACATCCTGCGAGAGAAAAGATAAGGTCGACAGGGTGGTATACATATTATGCGGCTGCATGTTCGTGGCTGCTGCGTTCGCGGTTACAAGGTTCGATATTAAGCTTATAGACATGATTAGAAACGTATGAAGAATGTACTGATAATAGGAAGCGGAATATCCGGAATGTCATGCGCGGTAAACTGCGCGGGGAAGGGCATGCATGTAATACTCGCATCGCCTTTTCCTTCGGAGAGGGCTCAGTCGGTAATGGCGGCGGGCGGTATTAATGCGGTCCTTGAAGACAACGAAGAGGACGATACCGTCGAATCGCATATCAAAGACACTCTCAAAGGCGGCGCATATCTTGCGGGAGAAGAATCGGTAAGGGGGCTTTGTGAAGGCGCGGGAAAGATCATTAAGTATCTTGAAGATATCGGCACGGTATTCTCTTTGGACGATAAAGGAAGACCTGCGCACCGTGCGTTCGGAGGCCAGTCCCATAAGAGGACATATTACTGCGGCGCTTCGACCGGCAAGCAGATAGTTACCGCTCTTAATATGGAAGTCAGACGATTCGAGGCGGCGGGGCTTATCGAGAGAAGGCTCGGCATGTGCTTCCACTCGGGACTGATCAAAGACGGTGTTTGTTACGGTGCGATACTGTATGGTGAGAGCACCAATAAGCTCGAAGCCTTCTATGCGGATGCAGTGGTTATGGCGACCGGCGGACAGAATGTGCTGTTCGGCAAGACAACGGGGTCGACGCAGTGCGACGGCTATGCTGCGGGAAAACTCTTCGAGCAGGGAGCGGTCCTGAAGAACCTCGAGTTCATTCAGTATCACCCGACGACTATGGAGACGGCGCAGAAGCGCATGCTGATATCGGAGGCTGTCAGAGGCGAAGGCGGAAGACTGTTCTATCTTGATGAGAAGAATGAGCGTGTTTACTTCATGGAGAATAAATACGGTCCCGAAGGCAATCTTCAGACCCGTGACGTTGTCTCGCGTGAGATATATGAGACAGGTAAAGATGTTTATCTCGACATCTCTTTCCTCGACAGGAAAACGATCTTTGCGAGGCTGCCCGAAGTATACGAGCTCTGCCTTAAGTACAGGAATATCGACATAACCCGCGAGCCGATACCAGTGGCACCCTCGGTGCACTTCTTCATGGGAGGACTCGCGGTTAAGAACGACCACGAGACCAGTATCCGTAACCTCTATGCTGTCGGCGAGTGTGCTTCGATTTACCACGGTGCGAACCGTCTCGGAGGCAACTCACTTCTTGCCGCGGTCTACGGCGGCGGTGTCGCCGCGGATGCGATTGCGCGCCGGGAAGAAGGCGAGAAGATCCTTTTCGAGGATGTGCTTAAGAAAGAGCAGGAGAAGCTTACGCAGGCGGCGGACACGGAAAGCACTTTCGCTTATGCGCATATCAGGGACGATGTCGCGAAGATCATGCAGGAGAACTTGGGTATCGTGCGCGACGAGAAGTCGCTTATCGACGGCATGGAGCAGATCGATTTCTATATAAAGAGTGCGGGGCAGATAAAGTACGACAACAGTGTGCTGCAGTATTTTAACTACAGCCTTCCCGGTATTCTGATACTTGCGCGTGCCGTGCTGACGTGTGCGAGGTTCAGGAAGGAGAGCAGAGGCTCTCATAATCGAAAAGAATTTACCGAGATCGAAGCCGGGTTTAGTTATCCTACGCTGATCTCATACGATAACGGCAATTACAGCGTCAGGCTCGATAAGGAGGGTGAGTATGAAAGTTAAGGTTTTACGTCAGCTTTACCCGGGTTCCGAGCCTTACTGGGAGGAATTCGATTACGAAGGTCCTTCCGAGACTTCGATCGCAGGCGTGATCGACTATATTAATTTCAGCGATGACATCGTGACTTCCGACGGGAAGAAGACGACGAGGATCGGCTGGGAGTGCGCGTGCCTGCAGGGAATGTGCGGTGCGTGCGCGATGGTAATAAACGGAATTCCTTCGCTTGCCTGCGAGACGTTCGTAAGAGATATCGAAGGCGATGAGATAGAGATAAGACCACTTCGGAAATTCCCTGTCGTGCATGATCTTCTTACGGACAGAACATGCATACAGGAGAGCCTTAAGAAGGCAAGTATCTATATAGAGAAATACGATCCCGCTTCGGAGGACCACGAGCACCAGTACCTCGCGGCCAAGTGTCTTAAGTGCGGTCTGTGCCTTGAAGTGTGCCCGAACTATTCGACGGGCAGGAAGTTCTACGGCGCGGCTTTTGCCAATGACTGCTATCTTGTATCGAGCCGTAATAAGGACAAGTCGAAGGAGATCCAAAAGGAATACGGCAAACACTTCGGTAACGCATGCTCCAAGTCCATGTCGTGCATGGATGTCTGTCCTGTGGGAATTCCCACGCTTGCGACGATAGGAAAATTAAATCGCGGAAAATTCAAATAATACCTTGACACACGATATACCTCGCGTTATGATGTATCACATAACAAGGAGTATTTTGTGAGAGGAGGTATATGATGGATATTCAGTTAAAGCGCGGTCTTCTCGATGTATGCGTATTGGCCGCCATTAAAAATGAAGATTCCTACGGATACCAGATCATCAAGGACATGAAGCCTTATCTTGATCTGTCTGAATCCACTCTTTATACGATCCTTAAGCGCCTTGAGGCGGGACAGATGTTGACCGTCCGCATGGTCGAGCACCAGGGCAGACTTAGGAAGTATTACCACATCACGCAGCTTGGTATCGAGCGCATTGATGAATTCAAGGAAGACTGGAAGGATATCGAAGCGATCTACCGCTTCATAACCAGGGAGGACGGTTCTAATGAATAAGGCAGAATTCTTAAACGAGCTCAGAACGAAACTGAACGGTTTGCCTCAGAATGATATCGAGGAAAGAGTTTCTTTCTATACCGAGATGATAGACGACCGTGTTGAAGACGGTATGTCTGAGGAAGAAGCGATAGAGCAGATCGGACCGGTAGATAAGGTCGTAGAGACTATCGTATCCGAGATCCCGTTAAGCAAGATTGTTAAGGCTAAGGTTAAGCCCCAGAAGAAGATGCCTGTATGGGCGATCGTGCTTCTCGTATTGGGATTCCCCGTATGGTTCCCGATTCTTATATCGCTTGTCTCGGTAATCTTCTCAGTGTATCTGACACTTTGGATTATCGTAATTACGCTTTATGCGGTCGACCTGTCGCTCGCAGTCGCAAGTATCGCATCAATTGCAAGTGCCTTCGTCGCTTTCATAGGCGGAGAACCCCTGGTAGGTCTCGCATCAATCGGTTCATTTATGGTATGCGGAGCTCTATCGGTGCTTATGTTCTTCGGATGCGGATATGTGGTAAAGGGAGTTGTCTTCGTAACAAGAAAGATGCTTCTGGGAATCAAGTCATGGTTTATAGGTAAGGAGAATTAATAATGAGTAAGATAGCTAAAGTAGCGATCGGTGCGGCAGTTGTGCTGGTTGTAGGACTGATCATCAGCGGAATCACAATTTACGCTCTTGCAAAGAGAGGGACAAACAGCGATGCAACGGCCTATGTTACAACAGAGTTTGATGTTGATGAAGATTTTAGCAACATCAACATCGATGTTATAGCGGATGATATTCTGATCAAGACATCTTCTGATGACAAGTGTCATGTCGAGTGTGTCGATTACGAGGAGATCGAGCACGACGCTTACGTTGACGGTGATACACTCTTTGTTACATCGAAGGAAAACGGCACTGTTAATGCAGGTCTGAACATTATGTTCAATACCACATCTCCCAAGATCACCGTATATCTTCCCGAGAATGTATATGAGGACTTTTACGTTCATGCCACGACAGGCGATCTTTATATCGATGAGGCATTCACTTTTACAAACTTAAGACTCGATGCCACAACAGGCGATATCAGCATCAACTCATTGAATTGCACGGATGCTATTGAGATGAATATTACTACAGGTGATATTAATCTTACTGATGTTGAATGCGGTACGCTGGTTTATAATGGAGTTACGGGAGACATTGACTTTATCAATGTAGTCGCGTCAGGCGATCTGAGTGTTGAAGTTACAACAGGCGATATTAATTTCGATATGTGTGACGCAGCTAATATCTATGTTGACTGCACTACAGGCGATATTGATTTGACTTTGCTCTCGGACAAGGAGTTTGATGTTGACGCTGAGCTGGGCGACACTGACTATCCCCGTTCCGGTGAGGGCGGTGTGTGCCGTGTAAGTGTTACTACAGGTGATGTCGACATCGAGGTTGCGTAAGCATTAATTAACGGGGCGGGTTACCTTGTTAGAGGTATTTTACGAAGCAACATTCATACTGTCTTTGCTTCTTGCAGGCGTATATGTATACATCTGGCATAAGCACTTTGATGTGAACTTCACGATGATCTTCACACTGGTGCCGGTGGCCTGCCTCGGCTATTACCTTTCCTCCGTTGCTGTCACTCTCGACGGGGCGATAAGGGCCCAGCAGATTATCTACATCGGCGGCAGCTTCCTGCAGCTGTTTGTGCTGATGAGTATATTCAATCTTTGTAAGATAAATGTTCCGAAGTGGGTGCGGGCGGCTTTGTTTGCCGTCTGCGCCGCTATATATGCGTCAGTTCTGACCATAGGAAAGAAAGACTTCTTCTATAAGAATGTTTCTATGGATATCAAGGACGGAAGGGCAGTTATCGTAAGAGAGTACGGCTTCATGCATACGGTATTCTATATTGTTTTGGCGGCCTTTTTCCTGGTCGGTATCATAACGCTGCTGTATTCCTGGGTTACCAAGAAAGACGTTCCGAGACAGATCCTGCTTCTGCTTGTAATTCCCGACGCGATCTGCGTATTGGGGTATACGGTCCTGCGTAATATCTACGGTACGGATATCGAATTTGTTTCCGTAGGCTACTGCATGGCGCAGGTCATGTATCTTCTCATTGCATACAGAGTTAATCTTTACGATGTCGGAGATACCGTTATCGATTCGATGGTGCAGGAAGAGGAGATCGGATATATATCTTTCGACTTCAAGAACCGCTATCTCGGAAGTAATGCGGTCGCAAGGAAGATCGTTCCCGAACTTAATGACGTTGCCGTAGATGAGGCGTTCGGCTATAAGCCCTCCGAGCGTAAGATCAGACATTTCCTCGAGGCTTTTAAGCAGGATCCGTCCAGCAACACCGGTATTCTGACCGTACATGATGAGGACAACCACGACAACGACAGATACTATGCCGTCAATGTTAATTACCTCTACGACGGCTCGAGAAAAAGAGGTTATATCATCACATTCAATGATGATACCGAGAACAGAAAGTACATCCAGCTCCTCGATAACTTCAACGAAGACTTAAGACTCGAAGTTGAGAAGAAGACGCAGCACATAGTAAGCATGCACGATAACCTGATCATGAGTCTTGCCATGATGGTTGAAAGCCGTGACAATTCAACGGGCGGTCACATCAAGAGGACGAGTGAAGGCGTGCGTATCCTTATAGATGAGATCAATAAGGAAGGAACACTTGATCTGACTCCTGAGTTCTGCAAGAACGTTATCAAGGCCGCACCTATGCATGACTTAGGCAAGATCGCGGTCGATGATGCTGTGTTGAGAAAGCCCGGTAAATTCACCGATGAAGAGTATGAGAAGATGAAACAGCACTCGGCGGAGGGTGCCAGGGTAATACACAAGATCCTTCTTAATACCGATGATGAGCAGTTCAAGGTCATCGCAGAGAATGTCGCTCACTACCATCACGAGCGTTACGACGGTTCCGGATATCCCGATAAGCTTAAGGGAGAGCAGATCCCGCTCGAGGCGAGGATCATGGCAATCGCGGACGTATACGATGCCCTCGTAAGTAAGCGTGTATATAAAGAGGCTTTTGACTTTGAAATAGCAAATAATATAATTCTTGAAGGGATGGGCACGCAGTTCGATCCCAAGCTTCGCACTGCTTATGAGAATGCCCGCCCGAGACTTGAAAGGTATTATTCGTCAAAAGAAGAATGAATCGTGAGAAAGTAATTGTAAGAACCGGAATTATAGGGATCGTCGCCAATGTTTTTCTGGCGGCATTTAAAGCAGCTGTAGGACTGATGACTCACTCCATAGCGATCATACTCGATGCGGTAAACAATATCTCCGACGCGGGAAGTTCGCTTATCACCATCATAGGAACAAAGCTTGCGGGCAAGGATCCCGATAAGAAGCATCCGTTCGGCTACGGCCGTATCGAATACTTAAGTGCGATGCTGATCTCGGGTATCGTACTCTACGCAGGCGTTACTTCATTCATCGAGTCTGTTAAGAAGATAATCACTCCCGAACTTCCCGAATACAATGCGGCGGCTCTGATCATTGTCGGTGTAGCTGTCGTCGTAAAGATAGCTCTCGGCCGTTACGTAAAATCCGTCGGAGTTAAGACCAATTCCGATTCGCTTATAAATTCCGGCGAGGATGCTACACTCGATTCGATCATCTCGGCTTCGACGCTTGTGGCGGCCGGTGTATTTATGCTTTTCGGCGTGTCGCTGGAAGCATGGCTCGGTGCAGTTATCTCGCTTGTTATCATCAAGTCCGGCGTGGAGATGTTAAAGGAGACCGTCTCACGTATCCTGGGCGAACCCAATGATCCGCAGTTTACGCAGGACATCAAGGATACCATAAAGGCTTTCCCCGAGGTGCATGGTGCGTACGATCTTATCCTTCACAACTACGGTCCCGACACATGGCAGGGATCTGTTCATGTCGAAGTGCCCGACACCATGACGGCGGACGAACTCGACACTTTGACACGCAAGATTCAGGCTGCGGTCTTCGATGAGCACCGCGTTCTGCTTACTGCGGTAAGCGTATATTCGATTAACTCGCATGATGAAGAAGTGATGGCGATGAAGCAGAAGATCATCGACACTGTAACGGGACGCGAGTATGTCCGCGGTGTGCACGGCTTCTACATAAATAAGCTCGAAAAGCAGATGAGATTCGACGTGGTGGTAAGCTTCGACGCTCCTTCAAGACGCACTGTATGTAACGAAGCAGTGGCTGCGGTAAAGGAAGTGTTCCCCGATTATGACATCGAGTCGAACATGGATGCCGATTTCTCGGAGGTATAAGGTGAGTAAGAAAGATCCGCTCGAGTGGGAAGAGGTTAGTGTAGAGCATCTCATTCAGAATGAATGGATAGACTTCAGGATCCAGAGATTCCGTTTCCCGGATGGTTCGGAGTTCGAGCCTTATTACAGCTACTCGCGCCGTGATTATATCGTCGTGGTTCCTTTCGATGAGGACGGCAACCTGATCTGCGTAAGGCAGTACAGGCACGGTATCCGCGAAGTGACTACGGAGTTCCCCGCAGGAGGCATAGAGAGGACCGACGGCAAGGAATACGGCGGAGACAAAGACCTTAATGCGGAGGATGCGCTCGAGGCTGCCAAGAGGGAGCTTAGGGAGGAGACGGGTTACGCTTCGGACGAGTGGACGCATCTTCTGACAGTTCCTTCGAATGCTACTATCTCGGATAACTATGCATATCTTTACATGGCGCGAAACTGCCGCAAGGTATCAGGCCAGGATCTTGATGATACGGAATTCGTAAATGCGGTTAAGCACACGCCGGATGAGATCGAGAAGATGATCAAGGACGGCACTTTCCAGCAGTCAGTTCATGTGGCCGCATGGCTTCTGGCACTGCGCGAATTATAAGAAAAGTATAAGTTGGTACCGCAAGCCGTTACGGCGGATTGCTTTGTGATATATTAATCTCGGAATAAGGAAAAGGAGGATTTGTATATGCCACACAGCGGAGGCGGAGGATCACACGGAGGCGGATCCCACGGCGGATCCCACGGAGGCGGAAGCTCAGGAAGAACTTCCCATACATATTTCCCCGGAGCAAGAAGATACAGACGCCGCTATCATGACGGCAGGCCGGATGAATATTTTTACAGCAACGGACGTCCTCAGAAGACGGGGCTTTCCGGTATCATCGCATTTTTTGTGTTCGCCCTGTTCTTCAGCGGGATAATGTTCTTCTCGATCAGAAGCGAGGTTCCCAGAAGACTTGATGAGGAATACCGCCGTCCTTCTTCCCGTGTTATCGACAATATCGATGTTATCGGCGACGAAGACAGACTTGAAGATGCACTCGAAGAGTTCAATGACATGACGGGTATTTGTCCGATCGTTTATACGATGTATGTCGATGATTATCGCGGCGACTACGCGGATCTCGAGACGTTTGCTTACCATTATTATGTTGATAACTGGTCTGACGAGCAGCACTACCTCGTAGTTTATGCTATCCCGGAGAATGAGGCTGATGCATTCAGGTCCGGTGAACTGGAAGTCCCTGATTACCAGTTCGAGATCATGATGGGTGATGATACTGATGCAATTATCACGGAATCGATCGAAGACAATGTCGTTGATACGATTTATGACAATCTTGAGGACGGCAAGTCTTTGGACAGAGTATTTACGGGAGTGTTCAATTCGCTTACCGATATAGCTGAAGACAGACTTGATTCCAAGAGCTTCAATCCGGCAATCCTGTTCCCGATCTTTATAGTCGGACTGTTCTTCATATTGCCGATCATCCTCATGATCAAGGCTTATATCAAGGATAAGAATTCGGATATCGATGAGGTTCCTCTGACGGAACAGGACGATCACTCGTTTACGTCGTCTTACACCTCTCCTAATGCAGGTGCTTCCGTGAAGTATCAGTCTGCAGCGGAATATCTGAATGAGAACAAGGGTGTCGGAACGGCGATAAAGGCGATATATGCAGTATTCCTGATCCCGTTCGTTGTCATCGGTATTTCCATGATCATCAGGGGTGTGGCTGCACTGGCATCCGGAAATGACAACCCAGAAGGTCTGTTTACTTTGGTGTTCGGTCTTATCTGGTCTTTTATAGTCGCGATCATTCTGGTCAGCGTATTTAAGGCGTTCAAGGCCAAGAAGCCCGAGGGACCTACTATGACTGCAGAGTATCCGAAGGCCGATATGCCTCATTCGGAGTATCCGTATGCCGAATACCCTCAGCAGGAATACAATTCGGCTACTCATGACGACTGCAGATCAAGCCACGAAGAGGACGATGACAGCATAAGAAAAGGCTACGAGTAATGCAGCATGAAGAAGAATAACATTAAGCATTTTTTACTGGTAGTTGTCAGCCTTGCGCTGAACCTCATCGGCAGTAATCTTGCTACGGCTTTCGGATGGCCGCTCTATCTTGATAACGTCGGAACATTCACCGCAGCCATACTCGGCGGATATATGCCGGGAATCTTAGTCGGATTCCTGACTAATCTTATAAACGGTGTATCGGATTACACGACTACCTATTACAGCGTCATAAGCGTGTTGCTGGCCTGTGCTGCCGCATTCTTTACGGATAAAGGTTATTTTGACAGGAAGAAGCCCTGGAAGGTGCTTCTTCCTGTTATTACTTTTGTTATAATCGGCGGCGGAGTCGGATCCGTCCTTACTTGGGAGATCTACGGCAGTTCGATCGGTGAGGAAGTATCTGCATCGCTTGCGACAAAGCTTTATGAGAACTATATAGGTGTCCCTTATCTTGCTGAACTCGTTGCGGATCTTCTTATAGATCTTCCCGATAAGATCATTACACTTGCGATATCACTGCTTCTTATATTAATTACTCCGAAGTCCTGGCTTCCGAAGAAGAGGCACCTTGATCTTTCGAACCGAAATTCGGAGAGGCTGTCGCTCGGAACCAAGCTTATTATCCTCGTCAGCCTTGCTGTTGTCTCGGTAGCCGGCACCGTCGCTTTCGTAAGCTACAGGCAGTTCCGGGATTATACGATTACCGATAAGAGTCAGTATGCTTTAAGTGTTGCAGAGTTCGCTTCCTCCCAGATCGATCCCGATATGGTCGATACTTACATAGAGCAGGGAGAAGCGGCTCCGGGATATCTTGAGACAGAGCAGAAGCTTCAGTTCATCTACGGCAGTGCCGAGTCGCTCGAGTATCTGTATGTATATAAGATCGAAGAGGACGGCTGTCATGTTGTTTTCGATATGGATACGCCGGAGCTTGAAGGAGGAGAGCCGGGAGATATTATCGAGTTCGATGAGAGCTTCTCCGAATACATTCCTGATCTTCTTGCCGGAAATCCTATTGAGCCGATCGTTACCAACGATACTTACGGATGGCTTCTTACGGCGTATGTCCCGGTCTATGATTCGGAAGGTAACTGCGTGTGCTATGCGGCTGTCGATATCTCGATGCCGGATCTCGAATCGTCAGAGAGAATATTCGCGACCAAGATCATAGCGATGCTCTTGGGATTCTTTACGCTTATCCTTGCGTTGGGCGTTACGCTCGCTGATATCTTTATCATCGAGCCGGTTAACTCCATTGCCGCGGCGACTATGAAGTTCAACTACAACAGTGATGATGCCAGAAGCGAGACCGTCGAGAGACTTAAAGGTCTTGTTATCAATACGGGTGATGAGATCGAGCATCTGTATCATGCTCTGACGAAGACGACTCAGGATACCGTGGATTATATTTCCGAGTCACAGCGTAAGAGTGAAGCACTTGAGATGCTTCAGAGTGCGATGATCAACGTTATGGCGAATCTCGTGGAGAGCCGTGACGAGTCGACGGGAACTCATATCAAGAATACTGCCGAGTATGTTCAGATAATCGTCGATGAACTTAAGAAGGAAGGTACCCCTTACGCCGATCAGATGACTGATGAATATATGGCGGATGTAGTCGCATCTGCTCCTTTGCACGATATAGGTAAGATCATGGTTCCCGATGCCATCCTTAACAAACCCGGCAAGCTCACCGATGCCGAGTATGAGGTCATGAAGACCCACGCTGAGGAAGGAGGCAAGATCATCGAGGACGTTATCAGGAAGGTCGGCAACATCAAGAGCGGATACCTTAATGAGGCAAAGAACATGGCTCATTATCATCACGAGAAGTGGAACGGCAAGGGATATCCAGAAGGTCTGTCCGGCGAAGATATCCCGCTGTCTGCCCGTATCATGGCTGTCGCCGATGTATTTGATGCTTTGGTCGCAGAGCGCTGCTACAAGCCTCCGTTCTCATTTGAAGATGCCATGAGCATCATTAAGAAGGATGCGGGTACTCATTTCGATCCTGTAGTTGCACAGGTCTTCATTAATGCGGAAGAGCGTGTAAGAAAGGTAACGGAAGAGACTCACTGATCCTGTGAAGGTGCGGGATCTTCTTTAAACATCTTGATTATCAGTTTGATCAAAAGCCGGATAAGGAAGAATACGGCAAACATCAGGAAGAATCCGCCCATGCCGTAGACTATGTCCTTGAAGTCCATGTAGCCGGTCTTCGTATATCTCTGTCCTATCTCAATCGCGAATGTCATGACGATAAGAAGAGTTACAACATATATCCAGGATATCGCGAGCGTCATCTTCTTCTCGGCAAGATACTTGAATAAAGGGTGTATGACGAAGATAAGCCCCATACCGATAATGCCTACCACCAGGAAGTGCAGCTGCTTGTCCGAGAGGTTATATTCGTAGTTATCGTTCCATGAAAGTATCTTCTCGTGAAGATACGTTATCAACTCGATGATTTTGTAAATTAAAGTAACCATAGTGACCATTCTATAACAAAGATCCAGTATGTCTATAAACCGCCGCAAACTGCCGTGTAATTGCCTCAAATCAGTAATATAGATGTGCATCTATATGTTAAGAATTCTTTATTTTACAAATGATAACCGTGACATTATAATTGGGGTATTGGTGTAAATGTATGGATATATTTTCTTTTATTACGTTGTTCGGCGGATTGGCATTTTTCCTTTACGGAATGCATCTTCTTTCCGAGTCTTTGAAGAAGACGGCGGGAGGAAGACTTGAGAAACTTCTTAAGAAAGCTACTGACAATCCCTATAAGGGACTTCTCATAGGATTTCTTATAACGATCGCTATCCAGTCGTCGTCTGCGATGACCGTTATGCTGGTAGGTTTCGTTAACTCCGGCATTATGGAACTCGCGTCCACGGTAAGTGTTATCTTCGGATCTGATATCGGAACGACGCTTACGGCATGGATCCTGTCGCTGTCGGGTATCAACAGCGAAGGCAATGTCTTCCTCAAGCTGCTCGAGCCCAAGTGCTTCTCTCTCGTAGTTGCTCTTATCGGCGTGATCATGATCATGGGCTCGAAGAAGCAAAGACGCAAGGACATCGGAATGATGCTCGTGGGCTTCGGTATCCTGATGCAGGGGATGACCATGATGAGCGCATCCATGGCTCCCCTTAAGGATTCCCCTTCGTTTGTTAAGGTGCTTACCGCTTTTGAGAATCCGCTCCTCGGTGTTCTTGCAGGTACGCTCGTTACGGGTGTCATTCAGAGCTCTGCGGCTTCCATCGGTATCCTGCAGTCATTGTCTTTGACCGGAAGCATTACTTACGGCATGGCTATTCCGATCATCATGGGTGCCAATATCGGAACGTGTGCAACGGCAGTCCTTTCATCCATAGGTGTTAACAGAGACGCTAAGAGAGTTGCTGCTATACATGTCGCGATCAAGGTTATCGGTACCGCATTTTGGCTTATCATCTTCTATTCGCTTAATGCTATCATGGACTTCGCGTTCATGGATAAGACTGCGGGCATTGTCGGCATCGCGGCGTTCCACTCGATCTTTAATATCGGCAACACGATCCTTCTGTTCCCGTTCAGAAAGCAGCTCGTAAAGCTTGCCCACGTAGTGGTTAAGGAATCCGACGAAGAGTCTGAGTTCAAGCTCGACGAACGTCTCATGACGACACCTTCGATCGCCGTAGCCGAGGCGGGCAACTCCATGGCCAAGATGGTGCGTAAGGCTCTCTACGGTCTCGACAGAGCAACGGATATGCTCCTTAACGGATACAACGATGAAGACTTCGAGCTTATAAAGAAGAACGAGGAGAAGGTCGATAACTACGAGGACCTCATAGGATCGTTCCTTATGAAGCTGACGACTACACACCATCTGTCCGAAGTCGATAAGAACAAAGCATCGAGGATGCTGCAGGCGGTAGGTGAATTTGAGCGTATCGCAGACCATGCATCTTATATGGCTAATTCATCAGAAGAGATAATGAGGAAACAGATCGTATTCTCTCCCGATGCGAATCTTGAAGTTAAGAAACTGATCATGGCTGTTAAGGAAGTATATTCCAAGACGATCGAGTGCTATCAGAATGAGAACGCCGATCTTGCCAAGGAGATAGGACCGCTCCGTATCGTAATAAGTGAGATGTGCGACAACTTCAAGGCTAATCACGTAGAGAGACTGTCGACCGGCGTATGTACTCCGAATCACGGCTTTGTTTTTAACGATATTCTCTACAGCTGCGGAAGGATCGCCGACCACAGCATGAACATCGCGGCTATCGTCTACCGTTTCAAGACGGAACAGAGCGGGGATACATATATACACGACTTCAAGCAGCGTAAGGATCCCGAGAGCAAGGCTCTGTACAAGGAATATTTCGAGAAGTATATGAATATGGAAGTCTGATCCTTATCAGGCTTCTTTTCTTAATACGATCACATTCCAGGAAGAAGACTTGAGCGTGGCCTTGAGCACTCCGTTCCCGAAAACGATTTCTGTCTTGTCTACAGGCTTGACGCGTTCGTTGCCGGCGTCGTTCGTGAGGAGCATGTCGTCGCTCTCGAGCGCCTGCCAGGATGCTGCAGTAAAGCCTTCAAACCCGTTAAGTTCTACTTCGAGTTCTATATCTTCATTGACGTTCCTGTTAACTGCGAAAACAGTCAGCAGATCCTCATCCTTACTTAAGACAACGGCAGCCTCGACGTCGGTAACCTCGCCGTGCTTGCCGGTGCTGTGTGTGTCTGTGATGATCTGAGCCCTGAGAGCCGTTCCTCTTCCGTACTTGGACGCGTGCTCATAAGGGTAGTAGATGGTCTGCTTCCAGGCGGGACCCTCTTTCTCCGTTCTAATCGGAGCGATCACGTTTACGAGCTGCGCGAGGCATGCGATCTTGACGCGGTCGGAGTGGTTGATGAACTTGATCAGCGCGAGACCGTTTACTACCGCATCCTCGAAGGTATAGTCGTCTTCGAGAAGGTGAGGAGCGAGTCCCCACGGATCGTTCTTCATTCTCTCATCGTCCTGTGCGACTGTGTGATACCAGCAGTTCCACTCGTCGAAAGAAAGATATACTGTCTTATCGCTGTTCTTGGCTTTCTTTACATCGTCGCATATGGAAGCGATCGTGTTGATGAACTCGTCGAGATTATCGATCGATGCGAAGAAGTCTTCCGTAGTGCCGTCTTTCTTGTCGAAGTACTGATGCAGTGAGATATAGTCGACATATTCATATGCCTGTACGAGAACTTCCTTTTCCCAGGTCGCGAACGTAGGTTGGTCGATGTTCGCGCTTCCGCAGGCGACGCATTCGATCGAGTCGTCCATCATCTTCATGGCTTTCGCGGTCTCTGCTGCGAGGCGTCCGTATTCGTATGCCGTCTTGTGCCCGACCTGCCAGTGACCGTCCATCTCGTTGCCCATGCACCACAGCTTAAAGCCGAACGGTTTCTCATCGCCGTGCTCGCGGCGCAGATTCGCATAGTAACTGTCTGTGTCGAGGTTACAGTATTCGAGAAGATTAAGTGCGTCGGCGGTTCCTCTTGTGCCGAGGTTTACTGCCATCATGACGGAGGTGTCGGCCTTCTTTGCCCACTTAACGAACTCGCTGATGCCGACTTCGTTGGGCTCTGTTGTGCGCCAAGCAAGGTCGAGTCTTTTCTTGCGGCTTTCTTTGGGACCTACGCCGTCTTCCCAGAAATAATTCGAGACGAAGTTGCCTCCGGGGTAACGGACCACAGGGACATTAAGATCCTTTACAAGACCGATGACGTCCGTGCGGAATCCGTCTTCATCAGCACAGGGGTGTCCGGGTTCGTATATGCCGTCGTAGACTGCTCTTCCCAGATGCTCGATGAATGAGCCGTAGAGTCTGTCGTCGATAACGGAGATCGTCTTATCTTTATCTGTAATAAGTCGGGCTTTCCTGGTCATTTGCTTTCTTCTTCTTTGCAGTAGTCCTGATATTCTTTAAGCTGATCTTCCCAGTACTTCTTATCTTCGTCGGTAAGTTCGCGGATAACCTTACAGGGATTGCCTGCTGCGATTGTGTGTGAAGGGATGTCCTTGGTAACGACGGAGCCGGAACCGATAATGACTTCATCTCCTATCGTGACGCCCTGATTGATCGTAACGTTGCCGCCGATCCAGACATCGTTGCCGATGGTAACCGGAAGGGCATAGACGAGAGCCTCTCTTCGTATGACCGCGTCGGTCGGGTGGGAAGCGGCAAGGATATTGCAGTTGGGCCCGAGCATTACGTCGTTGCCGAATCTGACTTCGTTCTCGTCGAGGATGGTAAGTCCTGCGTTCGCGAAGAAGTGCTTGCCGAAGAAAACTTTGTCTCCGTGATTGAAGTATACGGGTGCGATCAGAACGAGGTCATCCGGCGCACTTCCAAAGCACTTCTTAAGCTTCTCGAAAGCGGTGTTGTCATGCCAGAATTCGGATTCGTTGAATTCTTTCTGAGCCTTATGGACGTCATTCCATGTGTCATCGAGGATCTTGAAAGGGCAGTACAGTTTGCCTTCAAGCAGTCTTTTTCTTTCTGATTCGTAGCTCATAAAAGAACCCCCTTATTATGAGAAGTTTAAGTACGTACAAGCACCCTGCACTCTTTCGAATCTTTAAAGCCCAAAGACTCGTATAACGGGCGTCCGGATTCGGTCGCGTCGAGGCTTATCTCGGTGGCGCCTTTTCCCCATGCGTCATCGATAAGCATCGTAACCATCCTGCGTGCGATGCCCTGTCTCCTGTAATTACTGTTAGTGTAGACGTTCATAAGGTGAGCACGTTTCCCGGTAGGGTGTGAGAATGTCGGCATGATTGTCATGTAACTCATGGACGCACATCCGATCACAGCCTGTCCGTCGAGTGCGAGGACCGTAGTCTGATCGCCGTTCAGAAAATAATCTCTGCTGTAATCAATAAGCTCATCAGAGAATTCGTAATCGCCACTCAGATCATTAACAACATGCAGCATCTCAAGGCGGCTGCTCATCATAAGATCTATATCCCCGGCTGTAGCAATTCTGTATTCGATCATAAAAATATAATACTACAAGGATAGGTTATAATGTATATATGATACTTCTCGAACCGACTGTGGAATATGCCAGGCAGATAAAAGAATTCCGAAGGGAATTACTTTTGTGCGGCGACACCATGGACGGCACGGGTGCACTTAAGATGTATGATGATCCCGAACGTTGGATCGCTTTCGTGACGGCATGTAAAGACCCCGATAAAGTGCGCCCCGGACTTGTACCCGCGACACAATTCATATGCGTAAGAGAAGAGGATAAGAAGATCGTCGGCATGATACAGATCCGTCACAGTCTCAATCCGTTCCTGGAGAAATACGGCGGGCACATAGGTTACTGCGTATCGCCGGGGGAGAGACGTAACGGGTACGGTACGAAGATGCTTAAGATGGCACTTAAGGAATGCCGTAAGATAGGGCTCGAAATGGTTCTCGTGACGTGTATCCGCGGAAATGAGGGAAGCCGCGGGGTAATAATGAACAACGGCGGCATATATGAATCCACCGTTTTTGAAAAGAGCCGCGGTCTGTATCTTGAGCGCTACTGGATAGATATATCCTGATATAATGGCAGTGGAATAAGTCTGAAGAAGGGGATAGTAAATGGCTTCTTTATGTCAGAACTGCGGCGGAACCTTGATATTTGATCCGGCAAGAAATAAGATGTCCTGCAAGATGTGCGGAGCGTTCTTTGAGGTGCGCGATGTCGAAGTCAAGGACAGGACGGAATATGAAGAGCAATACATGGATTGTAATATCTATGTATGCGATCATTGCGGCGGCGAGATCATAGTCAACAGTACCGAGGTATCGACGTACTGCATCTACTGCGGCAATCCCGCTGTTGTATTTAACAGAGTGGCAAAACAGAGGCGTCCCGAGTTCATTCTGCCGTTCTCGATAACGAAGGAACAGGCGGTAATGATCCTTCGCACAAGGATCCGGAAGAGTTTCTTTGTGCCGTATCATATCAAGCACTTTAAGCCCGAGGCGGTAAGGGGTATATACATTCCCTATTGGATCGTGAATGCTGAGCACTATAATGCATCCTTTATTGAAGGAAAAGTACAGAACGGCAAGAGAACGGAGACCCATTATTACGAGAGGGCGGGATACTGCACATTCAATAATCTTCTTCTCGATGCTTCGAAGGCTCTGAACGATTATACTTCCGAGAAACTTGAACCGTTTGATCTGACGGCACTTAAGCCATTCAACGAGAATTATCTGGCGGGCTTCTATTCGGATATGTCCGATCTTAACGAGCAGGAGATCATAAATGCTGCCAACCGCCGTTCCGATGAGATGTTCAGAAGTGAGATCGTCCGCGATGTTCACGCGGACAATGTAAGGCTAGTAGACAGTTATGCCTATACCGAGATCAATGATGACAAAGTTTATGCCATGCTTCCTGCATGGTTCATTACGATGCAGTTTAACGGGGAGCCTCTTACCGTTCTTGTTAACGGAGACACGGGTAAAGTAGTCGGAACATTTCCTTTCGACAAGAAGAGGTTCATATCACTTACGGGATTGTCGGCGCTTATAATGGCGGCGGGGTTCGCATATATCCTGTATCACGTTATATCGTTCTTTCTTTGGATGTATAACGATGATGTTAATCCGAATCTTGTACAGTTCCTGGTATACGGAGGCGCGGGTGTAAGTGCGGCCGCAGCCGGTGCAATAAGCAGACTCAGAAGATTCCGGGATACGCTTCGCCTGACGAAGTCATCGCAGACGTTGAAGTATGTAAGAAGGAGGCAGGGATAATGCTTAAGTTTATACTTGTACTGATCGTATCGATCCTTGCCGGAGGCGCGCTCGGAACTATCTTCTCTCTGTGGTTCTGGTCCAAGCGTCTTACAAAGTCAAATATATTGGGCGACAGCACGGGCGGATTTGATGAATATTCCGAACACCCGATAAAGCTTATCTGGGCGAGCAGTGATGTCGACAGAAGTGTCATGTCCAAATACTTCAGAAGTTTCAGAAATGACTATCTGATCCCGAACGGAATGAAGCCTGCAGATTATTCTTATCTTGATGAAGAATTTCCGGATGCAGATGATCTTCCGGATGTGGATATCCCGCTGTTTAAGCCGTTACAGTAACCGGGTCTTGCAACGAAAGTTAACATAAACCGCTATGAAATGTTCACTTTGCTTGGTGGACTGTCTATTGCTGTGCTTATAGAATTGTGTTAACGATAGTTGCAAAGGTGGGATAAATATGAGAAAGCACTATTTGGACAACGTAAGATGGATGATTCAGGTTCTGGTCGTCCTGTACCACTTGTTCTATATTTACGGCGCGAGGCATTATCCGGGTACATTAGGTATGATCACAAGCACGCCGTTCATTCCGGGAGAGGTATTCCAGTATGCGGTCTTTCCGTGGTTTATGACGGCTCTGTTCATCGTTGCAGGAATAAGCTCCAAGCTCTATCTTGATAATCACTCCGCCAAGGAATTCATCAAGTCCAGAACAACAAGACTTCTTGTTCCTTCAACGATCGGAGTTCTTGTATTCGGTTGGGTACAGGGCTACGTCAGCATGCAGCTTTCCGGCGCAGACCTTGATACATCTGCAGTACCTGCCCCGATACGTTTTATTATTCAGTGCTTAAGCGGAACGGGAGTTCTGTGGTTCCTTCAGGTACTGTGGGTATTGTCACTCGTTCTTATCCCTGTACGCGCATTGGAGAAGGGACGCCTCAGAGAATTGGGCGGTAAAGCAAACCTTATTGTCATTATCCTCTTGGCACTTCCTGTCTGGGGTGCGGCTCAGATCCTTAATACACCCGTGATCGTAGTCTACAGATTCGGTCTGTACGGCATAGCATTTTTACTGGGCTACTTCATCTTCTCGCACGATGAGATCATCGATAAGCTCAAGAGATTCTGGTGGCTGTTCGCGGGATTGGGCGTTGCTTCCGTTGTGGCTTTCACAGTGCTTAACTTCGGCGAATCTTACCCTGATGCACCGGTCAACAGAACATGGAGCTTCTGCTTCTGCTCTTACTTCATGAGCATCGCGGTACTTTCGCTCGGAGCAAAGTTCCTGGACTTCAGAAACGTCTTTACTGCATGGATGAGCAAGAGAAGCTTCGGGCTTTACGTGTTCCATTATCTCGGCATCTCGTCCGTTGCTCTGTTCATCGCATCGAAGGGTATCCTGCCCGCATGGCTCATATATATAATAAGTGTGGCGGCAGGCTTCGGCGGCTCGTTCCTGATAAATGAGGTCTTCTCGAGAATACCGTTCATAAGATGGGCGGTGCTCGGCATAAGCGGAAAGAAGGTAAACAAAAATGTTAAAGGATAATCTTGTCTCGCTTCGTAAGTTCCACGGTATGACGCAGGAGGATCTTGCAGACAAGGTCGGCGTCACACGTCAGGCCGTCGCGAAATGGGAATCCGGCGAGTCCGTTCCCGACCTTGAGAAGAGCCGTCTTCTCGCGGAGGCTTTCGGGGTGTCTTTGGATGATCTTGTTAACCATGTGCCTGAAGACAACCTGGGACTCGGTGTCGCGCCGCGGGGAAAACACCTTTTCGGCGTGGTCACGGTAGGAGATAAGGGGCAGATCGTGATCCCCGCGAAAGCCCGAAAGGTTTTCGACATAAGTTCCGGCGACCGCCTTGTCGTGCTCGGAGACGAGGGTACAGGTATCGCGATAATGAAAGCCGACAGTTTCCTTAAGATCGCAGATAATATCCGCAAAGGCAGGGGCGGTTTGATATAATCTTTTTATAGTCCGCTTGAACAGAGAGGGAGATTATTGAAGGAATTAGATAAATATTTAAAGCAGAACTCCACTCTGATATGGATCACTTATTTTGTGCTCATCGTGCTTAGTATGGCCGCAGTCGTATTAAGGGGCACTGAAGGTCTTGAGCCCATTTATTACATGAATATCGGAATAGATGTGTTCGGCATGATCGTCATTGTCGTCATCTTTATCTGCTGTTCTCTTGACCCGAACTCGGATAATCCCGTGATGAGATACTACAAGACGCTGATAAACGTCACGTTCCTTGGGCTGTTTTCTGATCTTTATTGCTGGCTCGTAAACGGTCTTCCTGCATTCAGGACCGTTAATATAATTGCAAATACCTTGTATTATCTGTGTCTGCCGCTGGGCTGCTATCTGTTCTGGCGTTATGTCGAGAATATGCTCAGGGCGGAAGAGGCTCTTATAAAGAAGATCGATAATCTTCTTAAGATAGGAATGTATGCGGCGGTCCTGCTGAGGCTGGTCAATGTATTCGCGGGAATGTACTTTACCGTAGGTGCGGACGGATTCTATTCAAGAGCTTGGCTCTATCCTCTGTCTATGGTCTATATGTTTGTGGTGTCCGCGATCACGATGATCCTCATCATCCACGGACGCAAGAAGATGGAGCGAAGACAGATCGTTATCCTCGTGCTGTATGTCGTCGCGCCGACTGTCGTGGGTGTAATAACAATGATGAAGTTCGGGCTGTCGGTAAGCTACGGTGTCATCACGGTCATCATGCTTCTTATGTACTGCATCGTTAATATCGAGATGAGCCTGAAGACGATGTCTGCGGAGAAGGAACTGAATCTGGCGGCGGAGATACAGCAGAGCATATTGCCGAATGTTTTTCCGCCTTTCCCCGATAAGAAGGAGATAGACCTCCACGCGTCCATGGATTTCGCGAGAGCGGTAGGAGGAGACTTCTACGATTACTTCCTCATTGACGGCGATCACCTGTGCATGGTCATCGCGGACGTAAGCGGCAAGGGAATCCCGGCTGCCCTGTTCATGATGAACTCGAAGACGGTTCTTCACAGTATCGCTATGGTAAGCTCCTCTCCCGCCGAGATCTTAAGCAAGGCTAATGAAGCACTGTGCCGTAACAACCATGCCGAGATGTTCGTTACCGTTTGGCTCGGCATTCTCGAGCTTTCCACGGGAAAACTTACAGCAGCGAATGCCGGGCACGAGTATCCGATAATCAAGAAGTTCGGTACTGATGCCGAGGTGTACAAGGATGCCCACGGGTTCGTCCTCGGAGGTATGGAGACAGTAAGATTCCGTGAGTATGAGATGACTCTCGAGCCCGGAACGAAGCTGTTCGTGTATACGGACGGACTGACGGAAGCCGTTGATTCCGAGAACCGGATGTTCGGTATGAAGAGGACTTTGGATGTTCTTAACCGTATGGAAGATTCAAGTCCGGAGAAGGTCATAAACGCGATGCGAAGTGCGGTGGAAGAATACACCAAGGGCACCGAACCGTTTGATGATCTGACCATGCTCTGCCTTGAGTATCTCGGTAAATAAACACGACATATTCAGTCTTGGAGGTACCTGTATGAGTATCAACCTTAATGAAATGCCTAAGCTTGGATTCGGATTGATGCGTCTTCCCGAGAAAGACGGCGCGATCGACCTTGAGCATGTATGCAGAATGGTCGATAAGTATATGCAGGCGGGACTTAATTACTTTGATACCGCATATGTCTATCACGGCGGTAAGTCGGAGGTGACAGCAAGAGAAGCTGTTGTCAAAAGATATCCCAGAGATTCTTTTATGCTGGCGACTAAGCTTCCCGCGTGGGAGATAAAGCAGGCAAGCGATGTCGACCGCCTGTTTAATGAGCAGCTGGAGAGGGCGGGGGTTGATTACTTCGATTTCTATCTTCTTCATTCCATTGAGGACGGCAATAACTACGATACTTATGTGAAGTACGATTGCTTCAACTGGGGCATTAAGATGAGGGAAGAGGGAAGGATAAAGCACTTCGGTTTTTCCTTCCACGGATCGCCCGAGCTTCTCGAGAAGATCGTGGACTCGCATCCCGAAGTCGAATTTGTTCAGATACAGTTGAATTACCTCGACCGCACGAATTCCGTTGTTCAGTCGCAGGCCCTGTACGATATTCTGGTGAAGCGTAATATCCCGATCATTGTAATGGAACCCGTAAGGGGCGGTATGCTCGCGAACATGGCTCCTGAGATAGAGGCGAAGTTCAAGGCGGTCCGCACTGACGATTCCGTCGCTTCATGGGCCTTAAGATATGTCGGATCACTGCCGGGCGTCATGACAATACTCTCCGGTATGTCTGATGAGACCCAGATGGATGACAATATTAAGACTTTTACGAACTTTGAACCGATGAATGATGAAGAATTCCGTCTTATCGATGAAGTCACAGACGAGATCCTCAGTATGTCTCAGATCGGCTGCACGTCATGCAAGTACTGTGTTGACGGATGTCCGATGAGCATAAGTATTCCGGATATATTCCGCACGATCAACACGTTAAGACGTTATCCGGATGACTGGAGATCCAAGAATTTTTATTCCGGACTTATCCGGAGATCCGGCAAGGCGTCGGACTGTGTGGGGTGCGGCCAGTGTGAAGCGGTATGCCCGCAGCATCTGCCGATAATCGAACTTCTTGAGGAAGCGGCAGGTATTCTCGATAAGTAATATAATGCTTGTATGACAAATGAGAATACGGCGGAACTTATAAGTAAAGTCTTATATCCCGACGGACGGGAAGAGCAGAAGAAGACTTCCGTTATATCGGAGCATGTCCTTAATGTGTCGGTTAACGAGCAGCCCGTATACAGGCTGGTATGCACGAAGGATCATCTGAAGGAACTCGTCGCGGGCAGGCTGCTTACGGACGGGCTTATAAGCAAGGGAGAGGATATAGATAAGATCCTCTTCTGTCCGGAGTATCTGACGGCAAGGGTGTTTCTTAATAATGCCGTTACTCTCGATCACGTCATCAACGAGGATAAGTCCTGCTGCACCGGGAACAAGGTGTTTGCCGCGAATCTTAAGGGGTATGTGCTTAAGAAACTTCCGAAGGCTGAGTTGATACCGGAACAGATCTTTGCCCTTGCCGGGGAGTTCTCGAAAGAAACTGCGCTTCACGGGAAGACCGGGGGAACGCATTCGTGCATCCTCGCGTCGGGAGGCGAGACTCTTTTCGTAAGTGAGGACATCGGCAGGCACAATGCCGTCGATAAGGCGGTAGGATTTGCTTTGTTAAACGGAATTGATCTTTTCCGTTGTATGCTGTTTACGTCCGGAAGGGTTCCCGTGGATATGGTGCAGAAAGTGATATCAGCGGGGATTCCGGTCCTGGTGTCCAAATCGGTCCCGACCGCGGAGTCTGTGGAGCTTGCAAGAGAGTACGGACTTAATCTTGTGTGCAGAGCCTGGCCGGATAAATGTGAAATTTATTGAAGCTTTATTATTTCTTTCTTTACATAAAAGTAACTATTTCCCAAACCCGCCAACCTATAATATAATAAACAGGTCCATCTCGGACCTGACTCACATACATATTAAGCGGGGGCTATAAATGACACTTGAACAGCTTTATGAAGGTGTAAATCTTCAGGACTACTATATTGGAAAGGTTACGCAGGTTTACAGAAGCTGCTCCATCGCGCAGATCGATAACCTTGAGATCATCTCAGACAGAAGCAGATTCAATAAATCCTTCCTTCCGAACTCCATCAACAATTTTGTTGTCGTTGATTCGACTCTTGGTCTCTTCCTCGGAGAGATATTCGAGAACAAGGCTTCCAGAAAGAGCATCTTCGAGATGAGCTCTATCGCCGATGAGAAGACCAATGACTACCATGAGATCAGTATCGATACGATCGCTCTTATGACTCCCGAATCTAATAAGTTTGAACTTGCAGGTTTTAAGACTCTCGGTATTACCGACAAGGTCTATATCGCGACAGATCATGTTTATGAGCTGTTCCTGCAGTCTCTTGAGTTCTCACATGAGGATGAAGAGCCGCTTCCTCCGTTCGCGACATTCATCAACAGATCTCAGGCTCAGGTATCCTTGAAGCCCAGTACTTTGTTCAACCGTCACCTCGTATGTATCGGAGCTACGAACAGTGGTAAGTCTACTACGGCTCTTGCTATTCTCGATAAGGTCGTATCCACGGGACGTAAGGCTCTTATCATCGACCCTACAGGTGAGTACAGAGACGCATTCTCCGACGATGAGATCACGAAGCTTACCCTCGGCGTAGATACTACGATCTCCCCGAGTAAGATCACAATGGAACAGTGGGAGAAGCTTTTCGAGACGGAGAACAGCAGCCAGGGTGCCGTTCTGTCCGAGGCTATCACATCCCTTCGTTACATGAAGAAGATCGGTGAGGAAGGTTACTACCCCAAGGTCGGTGAGAGCATCGATGAGGTTCAGGAGAATCTTGCATCCGTAAGTAACGGCGATACAGACTTTAATATCGAGCTCCTTCCCGAGCAGATCCAGGCCGAGTCTGTATGTGAGCCTGACAGAGATAATAACTACAACTTCAGATACTGCTACGATTCGCTCAAGGCTAACTCCAATGCTTCCCTTGTTCAGAAGATCCAGTATCAGATGACAAATACAAGCTTCCTGACGTTCTTCTCGAACGACCCGAGCATGTATAACCTCCTCGATGTAATCGATGAGTTCGTTCATCTTCCTGATGCCAGCCTTTATATCGATACATCACAACTCGGTGCTTCCGAGGGTATCGGCGGAATGGTAATCGACCTCGTAAGTAATTACGTTATTTCCAGAGACAATATCTGTCCGTTCGTATTCTTCATCGATGAGGTTCACAGATATGCCAAGTCCAGATATTCCGAGAAGGAATTCCACGGCGGTCTTACACTCCTTGCAAGAGAGGGACGTAAGAAGGGTATCTTCCTCTATCTGACAACACAGAACCCTAAGGACGTTTCCACGGTTCTTTTCGGTCAGGTAGGTACGCTCCTTATCCACAGACTCATGCTTAACGATGAGATCCACGCGGTAGAGAGCCATCTCGACGATTACGCCATCAAGCACGTAAGAAAGCTCAATCAGGGAGAAGTTATCCTCACGAGTGTTAACCTGCTCCACAACATGTTCATCCATGTTAACAAGAGTGACAGAACACAGTTCAACGAGACTCCTCTGCTCTGATACGGCGGGTTTAATTAAGTTCTGATATATATGCGGTCCGGAATAATTCTCCAGGCCGCATTAATTTTGAAGGGACAACTTATGATAAAAATACTGTTTGTATGCCACGGCAATATCTGCAGGTCGCCTATGGCGGAGTTTATGTTTAAGGATGAGATAAGAAGAAGGGGTCTGGATGATCGCTTCGATGCGGCGTCGGCTGCGACGTCCACGGAGGAGATCTGGAACGGTGTCGGCAACCCGGTGTACCCTCCTGCGCAAAGGATCCTTGCGCAGCACGGCATAAGCTGCGAAGGCAAACGCGCAGTGCAGCTTAAGCGCGAAGATTACGATAAATACGATTACATCATCGGCATGGATGAGATGAACCGCCGTAATATGATGAGGATCTTAGGCAGTGACCCTGAAGGGAAGGTGAGTCTGCTTCTGGATTATACGGATCATCCGAGATCTGTCGCGGATCCGTGGTACACGGGAGACTTTCAGACGACTTACGATGATATAAGCGAAGGCATCAATGCTCTGCTTGATAAGCTCGGTTGAATGCTTTAGACTTTAATTTATATTTAATAAAGGCAGGAACACAAATGGATATAGTATGTCTTGATATGGAAGGGGTACTCGTACCCGAGATATGGATCGCATTCTCCGAAGCATCGGGAATTCCCGAGTTAAGAAGAACGACACGTGATGAGCCCGATTACGACAAGCTCATGAGATGGAGGCTCGGAATCCTTAAGGAGCACGGTCTCGGTTTGAAGCAGATCCAGGATGTTATCAGGACTATCGATCCTCTTCCGGGTGCCAAGGAGTTCCTCGACGAACTTCGTAAGGAGACTCAGGTAATTATCATCAGTGATACATTTACACAGTTCGCTATGCCTCTCATGGAGAAGCTCGGATACCCGTCACTGTTCTGCAACTCCCTTGTTGTAGCGGATGACGGCGAGATCACGGACTTCAAGATGCGTATCGAGAATTCCAAGCTATCTACCGTAAAGGCTTTGCAGAGTATCGGATTCGATACGATCGCGGCAGGTGACAGCTATAACGATCTTGCCATGATCAAGGCTTCCCGTGCGGGATTCCTGTTCAGATCTACGGAGCAGATCAAGGCTGATAATCCCGATATCCCCGCATTCGAAGAATTCGACGATTTCCTTAATGCGATAAAGAGCGAACTCCGATAAGGGCTGATGGCTTCAGTTAATAATTACATTACCTATGCGCAGTCACTTCAATACGAGCCGCAGAGCTTGTATCTTGAAGGCGGTCAGGCGGGAAGGATATGCGTCGAGCTCAAGGAGCTCGGAAGCAAGCGTATCCTTATCATATCCAAGTCATCTAACCTGACGGGTAAGAATATTGCTGACTTCATTCATAAGCTTGAAGAAGCGGGATTTCGAATCTTTAATTACAACATCAAGTTTAATTATTCGAGTTCGTCCGACATAACCGGAGCTCTTAATGAGTACTTAGGTTATAACTGCGATACCATAGTCGTGCTCGGCGGAGCCGAAGAGGTCTTCTGTGCCAAGATGGTGTCTGCCATGGCGGTAAACAACATGAAAGATCCGGTTGAAGCTGAGGGTTACGGCAAGATAAAGAAGGATATTTCCCTTCTTTGCTGCGTCAGTATGGATAATTCTACTGCGATCTCTTCTAATATCGCTGAGTTCAGAGATGAGAAATCCGGAAGATGGGTAACGGTAATGTCCGAATACCTCGTTCCGCAGATCGTTGTGATCGATACGGATATCGCCATGAGAACGGTATCCAGGATCTCTTTGGCTTCTGCTTTCGATTCGCTTGCGATGGGCATAGAGTGCTGTCTGTCGCCTGCGGCTGCATTCAATCCCGCCTACAAAGCGTGTGCGAAGAACGCGATATGTCTGGTTACGGACAATATTCTTGATATGAAGAACAATCCCGACGACGGATTCTTAAGAAAGAAGATAGCGGTCGCGGGAATATATGCCGGCATGGCAGTCAGGTATATGGGTCTTGGATACTCTCATCTGACGGTTCATTCCCTTAAATCGATGTTCGGTCCGGATCACGGCAAGTATTACTGCCGTGTTCTGGCTATGTATCTCAAGGAAAGCTTCGAGTTTGTAAAACCGGAGTTGGCACTGATCTACAACGATCTGGTCAAGAATGAGGTAAGACCCGGAATGCCCGTTATGAGCGGAAGTCCGGAGGCTCATTTTACCGTGGATTCTTCTGCCCAAGCTTTTCTGGAACTTATGGATAAGCTGCATGAAGCAGCTATCCCGGATGACGTACCGCTTCCCGAGATCCCGGCAGGCGAGATCAAGGGAGTATGTGAGTCGATCAAGAGTCAGGCGGCTGAATTCGGTCTTCTGAGATTTGATGAGGATCTTCTTACAAGGATTCTGGAACGTCTATGATAATTCCCGCATATATAAAGAAAGTTTTGAATATCCTTGCGGATGCGGGATATCAGGTCTGTATCGTCGGAGGCGCGGTAAGGGATTCTTTACGCGGAGTTGATATCAACGACTACGATCTGACTACCGATGCGGTGCCCGAGGTGACGGCTTCCCTAATGGAGGGCGCCGGATATAAGGTAATTGATAATAATTCTTTCAAGTTCGGTACCGTTGTCGCGATAGATACGGATAACGGCAACGAGAAGATCGAGATAACCACTTTCAGAAGCGACCTGGGATACGGCGATGCAAGGCACCCTGATGAAGTAAGCTTCACGGGTTCGATCGAAAAGGATGCGGCAAGACGCGACTTTACGGTCAATGCGCTTTACATGGACGTCGACGGCAACATCAAAGATCCGACCGGTCTGGGAGAGGGAGACGTCAAAGCAGGATTAATACGCGCTGTCGGGGATCCCGGTGAAAGATTCGGGGAAGATGCCCTTAGGATCTTAAGGGCTGTAAGATTCGAGGCACAGACGGGATTTGCCATAGAGGAGAATACGGCTCTTGCCATGAAGGACTGTGCCGGTCTTCTTCGTAAGATCTCTGCCGAGAGGATCTTTGCTGAATTGACAAAGACACTTACCGCTCCTTTCGGACCCCGTGCCGTAAGAGATAACCTTGAGGTAATATCCGTGATCGTTCCGGAGCTTGCCGTGCAGAAAGACTTCGATCAGCGGTCAAAGTACCACGACAGGGATCTTCTGACCCATACGCTCGATACATTGGACTATATTCCTGTTAATGAAGACGGTGCGAAAGATATATCCGTCGCTTATGCGGCTCTTCTTCACGATATCGGTAAGCCCGAGGTGTTCACTGTTGATGAATACGGCTGCGGCCATATGAAAAAACATGCCGCGGCAGGAGTAAAGATCGCCGAGCGCATCGCTGATGAACTCAAGTTCTCCAAAATGCTGAAGCATGAGGTGACGGAGCTGGTTCTTTACCACGACAGCTTTCCCCCTGCAGATAAGAAATCGGTAAAGAAGTTTGTTTCGCTTCTGGGTTTTGAACTCGTGCAGAAGCTCTTCGTGCTTCAAAAGGCGGATATACTTGCCCATTCGAAGCTCGGTCTCGCCAGGCTCGAACGGTTAAAGGGAATAGTAAACGTATATGAGCAGATCCTCGAAGAAGATCCGTGCATGTCGGTCGACCGGCTTGAGATAACGGGTAAAGACATTCTTGATCTGGGATGCCCGGAGGGGCCGGAGGTCGGGAAAATACTGCAGGATGTGCTTGATAAAGTAATGTCTGAGGAGCTTTCCAACAGCAGGGAAGAGATAATTGATTATGTCCGAAGGGTATTTGACATTAAATAAGGACACAATATGAAGATTTTGTGAATAAAGGACTATCTTTTTTACTTTCCCCGTTATATAATGACGATGTAGAAGTTTGACCTGTTCATGTGGAGAGAGGCAATTTATGGAGAAGATCAACAAGAGAGATAAGAAGGGTTTTACACTCATAGAGATGATGATCGTTGTTGCGATCCTTGTTATTTTGGCGAGCATTACATTCCTTAATGCTGCTGATGCTATTCAGAGAAGCAAGAATAATGCGACTGCCGAGGAATCAAGATTCGTTACACAGGTTCAGTCCCAGGCTGACTACATCAGACACAGCATGCTCTCCGGTTCTCCCCGTTTCTCCGCATAATTATTTAAGTTATATATGAAAGGATCCGCGGTTTTGCCGCGGATCTTTTTATTTGCCTGCTTTGAGAAGTGCGTGCGTCGCTTCTGCCTTTGGATTCTCGAGAACTTCGTCCGTATTGCCCGATTCGACTATCCTGCCTTTGTCCATTACGAGTACTTTGGAGCACATCGCTTTGATTACCAGCAGGTTATGCGAGACGATGAGCATCGTTGTTCCCCTGTCGGTGTTGATGTCGGACAACAGCTTTATGACTGAAGCCTGTGAGGATGCATCGAGCGCCGAGAACGGTTCGTCGGCGATGATCACGGCGGGCTCCTGTACAAGACACATCGCGATGGCAGCCTTCTGCCGCTGGCCTCCTGACATCTGGTGAGGGAAGCGGTTAAGATGCTTTCCTTCGAGTCCTACGTCTTCGAGGATCTTAAGGAAATAAGGCTTCTGTTCTTCCCGAGTCATCTTTCTGCCCGATGCTCTTAAGGCTTCGGCAAGGTGCCAGCGTACCGTGTGCGCGGGGTTAAGGCTCGATACGGGATCCTGGAATACCGCGGCTATCCTTCCGTTCATCTCGATGGTTCCGGAAGACGGCTTTATAAGTCCGAGTATCGATTTGACAAGTGTGGTCTTGCCGCATCCCGAAGAACCGATAAGTCCCACGCATTCGCCTTCGAGGATGTCAAAGTCGACGTTGTTGACTACATGGTTCATCTTGTTGTTTGCAAAGCCCGCATACTTGTAGCCCGCACAAATGCTTTTCGCAGTGAGTACGGATGCTGCGTTCTCGCGTGCTTCTCCGCGTTTTATCCCGAGTGCGTGGGGGTCAAGCTTGGACTTCATAAGAAGCTCTGCCGTGAAGGCGGACTTGGGCTGCCCCATGATGTCCCACGAAGTGTCGGCATCTATGATGGTGCCTTCTTTCATGACCATGACGCGGTCACAGAAGTTCCTTACGGCATTAAGGTTGTGCGATATGAAGAGGATGGATATGCCCATCTCTTGGCACATCTCGTGCAGCAGTTGCATTATCGACATGGAGGTTACCGTGTCGAGCGAGGATGTGGGTTCGTCCGCGATGAGAAGCGACGGGTTCATGAGAGCCGCGCCTGCTATAAGTACGCGCTGCCTCTGTCCTCCTGACAGACGGTGGGGGTAGCGCTTGGCGATCTGCTCGGGGTCGTCGAAGCCTACGGTCTTAAGCATGTTGAGTATACGCTCGTGACCTTTCTTCTTATCGCCGTCCCTTATGCTTATGATCTCGCTTAAGTTCGACTCCACGGTTTGGAGCGGGTCGAGTGCGGAAGACGGGTCCTGGAATATGACGCCGATCTTCTCGCCGAGGAGAAGTCTTCTGTCCTTGGGAGTCTTCTTAACAAGATCCTCCCCTTCGAAAATAATCTCTCCGGAATCCACATGTGCGAAGTCCGACAGCAGACCGGATACGGCGAGTGCCGTCATGGTCTTGCCCGAACCGGAGTCTCCGATGAGACCCAGTATCTCGCCGGACCTTACGTTGAACTTAAGGTTATTAAGGATCTTAACCGGTGCGCCGTCCGCGTTGCTTAAGGACAGACACAGATCGTTGACTTCGAGTATGTTGCCCTTGTATCTCATTTGCTGCCTCCGTTAACGGAAGTTCTTACCCACTCCGATACGAAGTAGAGTCCGAGTATGTAGCAGACGAGCATCAGGGTAGGGAAGAAGATGAGCCAGGGTGCCGTGACCATGTAGCTCTGGGCGTCGGCGAGCATCTTGCCGTAGGAAGCGGCAGGCGGCTGTACGCCGAGCCCCAAGTAACTCATGCCTGATTCGAATAATGTCATGTTGGCAAGTCCGATTATGACCGCGGGAAGTATCTGCGGCATAAGGTTGGGGAGTATATGTACGAACATGATCCTTACGGGGTTCACCTTCATTACTTTCGCGGAGAGTATGTAGTCTCTTCCGAGAAGCTCTATCGTACTCGATCTGTAGACCCTCGCGAATGTCGGGGCGAATACGAGTCCGAGCGCCCAGATGACGTTATAAAGGGAAGGTCCGAAGACCGCGACGGCAACGAGCGCGAGAAGGATTCCCGGGAAGCACATGATGCTGTTGGACAAGACCATGATTACTTTGTCGATAATGCCGCCGTAGTATCCTGCAAGAAGTCCCGTTATGGTTCCGATCACAAGTGCGACAGCGACTCCGGCGAACGATACGAGCAGTGTGTATCTTGCTGCAGCAAGGCATCTTGAGAATACGTCTCTCCCGAGATTGTCGGTACCGAACAGGTGCTCTGCACAGGGCGCGATGAATTTGCTTGCCGAATCGGTCGAGTTGATGCCGTACGGCGTCCATATGAGACCGATGATAAAGAAGACGGCGACTATCGCGAGCAAAGCTGAGCCGATATAAAGATATTTTTTGGAGCTGGCGGAGGATCTCATGCGGCCCTCCTGTCTCGTATCCTCGGGTCTATCAACGCAGCGAAGATGTCTGCGAGGAAGTAGAGGATGACGGTAATGATCGCAAGATAGAGAACGATTCCGGAAAGAAGCGGGAAGTCTCTTCTTGAGATCGCGGAAAGCAGGAGTCTTCCGAGCCCCGGAAGATTAAAAACCTGCTCTACTATGAGCGAACCTCCGAGTATGTCGGAGAGTACCAGTGATATGACTGTTATGGATGACACAGCGGAGTTCGGGATTATGTGCCTCAGCATTATGCGAAGGTCTGTAAGGCCGTGGCTCTTGGCGGTCCTTACGAAATCGCTGTGAGAATATTCGATCATAGATGCGCGCAGAAACTTGAATGTCATGGCGATCTTCGGCAGTGCTATGCACAAAGACGGCAGAAGAAGGCTTACGACATAAGCGCCGAAATTGTCTCCGGGTGCGGTATAGCGTCCCGCGGTAAATATGTGAAATGCTTTTGAAAAAAGAAGTATCAGCATCATTGACAGCGCGAAGGGCGGTATCGCGAAGAGGATATGCCCTGCTGTCGAGAGCGTCTTGTCGGTAATGTTGCCCGGATTACGGCTGCAAAAAGCTGCCATCGGGAATGAGACCAGGATAACTATTATCAGTGCGATGAAGCTCATGCCGAGCGTTACCGCAAGTCTCGAAGAGATGAGTTCGCTGACGGGCGTGCCGAATGAAAGTGAGTTTCCGAGGTCGCCTCTGAAGGCGTCCCGAAGCCACGTGCCGTAGCGTTCGGCGAGCGGCCGGTCGAGTCCCAGCTCCGTTCTTAACTGCTGAACCTGAACTTCGGATGCGTCGGGCCCGAGCATGATCCTGGCGGTGTCACCGGGGATTATCGAGAATGCCGCGAAAGTAAAAAACGACACGAGCAACGCGGTGAGAACAAACTCACATATCTTGGAGATTACTGTTCTGACCTCGTTGCCCATGCCGGGACTTTATTCTGCTGTTGCCAGACGGACCGTGGACATATCCTGTACGTACATAGGATAGAGCTCGTAGCCTGTCAGGCGGTTGTTGACAGCGCAGATGTTGTAAGGATCCTGGATGTAAACGGATGCAGCATCTTCAGTCATGTAACCGAGAAGCTCTCTGTACATGCTGATGCGCTCGCCGTCATCGATAGTGAGCGGCAGATTTGTGATGATCTCATCAACGTTGGGGTTGCTGTAGTTGATGAAGTTGTTGTCGGCCGTGGAGATGTATCTGTTGATAACATCGTAAGGCGCATAGTCGGATGTAAGGCAGATGACTGTCGACTCATAGTCTCTTCCTGCATATACGCGGTCGAGCCATGTTGCCCAGTCTACCTGCTCGATAGTTGCATTGATGCCGACTGCGGAAAGCTGGTCTGCGAGTGCGACTGCAGTGTTAACGTGAACGAGGTAGTTCGAAGGAACGGTGATCGTCATATCGAAGCCGTCAGCATAACCTGCCTCGGTGAGGAGTGCCTGTGCCTGCTCGATATCCTGATCGTAAGTTCCGTCGAGGCTTGTATCGTAAGCCTCACCCATAACAGGGCTCATTGCTGTTGTGAGGGGAAGTCCCGCACCGTCCATTATGAGGTTAACGATCTCTTCTCTGTCGATCGCATAGTTCATAGCCTGTCTTACTCTTACATCGTCGAAAGGAGCAACGGCATTGTTCAGGAACAGACCCTGTACCATGTTGGAGCCGAGCTCGAGAACGTTGAACTGAGCGGGGTCGAGCTGAGATGACTTATCTGTTGTGAGGTAAGGGAAGATGTCGATGGCACCGCTCTGAAGCTCCAGGAAACCGGAGTCCATGTCGGCGCATACCTTGAATGTTACCTTATCGAGGTAAGGAAGTTCGGGGTTCCAGTAGTTCTCGTTTCTTGTAAGAACGATGCCGATGCCTGCCTCGTAGCTTGTGAATACGAAAGGACCTGTTCCGATCCTTGTGTCGCCGATCGTGTCACCGGAATCTTCGGGGATGATGGCTGCAGTGAAGTATGAAAGCATCTCACTGTTGGGGGTAGAGAGTGTAACTGTTACCGTGTTGTCGCCGTTGTCTGTAACATCCTCGATGAATGACAGCTCGGGCATGAGCTCAGCGGCTCTGTTAAGAGAATAAACAACGTCTCCCGCATCGAGCTCGGAACCGTCGTGGAAAGTAACGCCTTCTCTGATGGTGAAAGTATACTCGGATGCATCGTCGGAGATGACTACATCTGTTGCAAGACAGGGGTTAAGCGTTCCTGTGGAATCGTACTTGTAAAGACCCTCGTAAACGTTAAAGAGGATCTCCTTGTCGCCTGCAGCCTCTACCGTGTGGGGGTCGAAGATCATAGGCTCCTGAGTGATGCCTACTACAGCCTCGCCGCCGTAGACAGCGTCGTCCTGTGCCTCTCCGTTGTCCTGAGAGCATGATACTGCCGAAAATGAAAGTGCGAGCATGAGTGCTCCTGCAATAACTTTTCGCCTTGAATTATGCATGTTGCCTTCCTTCTTTCTTTATACTCTATATCTTTTAAATATTGAGAAGTATCATATAGCATTTCCCGAGATTTTTCGATAATCAAAGCAATAAATGTACCAATTTAACAAATAAAGTTATAAAGAAGTAAATAATTTATGGCATTTGGTGTATAATAATCTCACGTTTTACTGATAAGGAGCTATATCAAATGAAGAAATGTCCTGTTTGCGGAGTCATGATGGGCGATAATGTCGCGCGTTGCTCCATGTGCAAGTACGATTTCCAGAAAGCGGCAGGCGGCGACAGCAATGCTGTAATGGCCGAGGCTCAGAAAGTAATGGATAAGAGGGAAGAAGAGAACCTCGCCAGAACAGAAGCCAGAAGGTCCGAAGAAGAGAAGAGACTCGCGGAGATCCGAGAGAAGATCAATCGTGAGATGGAAACTCTCACAGCTCAGTTCGAATCAGAGAAGATGAGACTCGATGCGGAATTTACCGCAATGCAGAAGCAGGCAGCCGATGAGAAGGCCAAGCTCGAGAAGGAACTTGTTGCGGCAAGAGAAGAAGTACAGGTCGAGCGTAATAAGATCGCAGAGGCCAGATCTCAGGGCGAGCAGGCTAAGAAAGAGAAGGAAGCCGAAGGTCAGGCTAAGTATGACGAGATCGTAGCAAAGGCCGAACAGGACAGGCAGATGATGCTCGATCAGACTCAGAAAGAGATCAACGAGGCTGCTGCAAGAATCGATGCAGAATATGCCGAAGTCCTTAAGAAGAGAGATCAGCTCGTAGCAGAAGCTAACGAGGCACAGACTTTCCTCGAGAATTCCGAGCAGATCAAGAAGGAAATGGAAGAAGCAAGAGCAGAACAGGACAGAGTTCTTGCCGAGAAGAAGAAAGAAATCGATGACAAGCAGGCTGAGATAGACAAGCTCCAGAAGGACTTCGAAGCCGAGAAGGCAAGACTTGAGAAGGAAGGCCGTGAGATCGCCGAGCAGCAGGCAGGCGAGGCTCTGAAGATCAAGGAGCAGGCTGAAGCTGATCTTGCCAAGATCAATGCAGAAAGAGATCAGGTTATCGCCGAGGTCGAGCAGCAGCAGAAGGCTGCTAAGGAAGAGATCGACGGTATCAGAGAGCAGGCTCAGCAGATTATCAGCGAAGCTGAAGAGGCTGCTGTCAAGAGAGACGAATCCGTAAAGGAGATCGAAGGCTACAGAGCTGAGATCGCAGAGATCCAGAGCCGTAAGGATGCTCTTGATGCCGAGATCGCCAAAGAGAACGATGAGAGAGCTAAGGCTGTTGCCGAGCACGAGAAGAAGATCGCTGATTTCGAGAGTTCCGCTACAGAGTGGAGCAAGCAGATCGAAGCTATCTCCGAAGAGTATAAGAAGGCTCAGGTAACGATCGAGGATGCCAAGAATATCGAAGTCTCTGCAAGAGCTGCAGCAGAAGAGATCGTTCTTGATGCAGAGAAGAGAGCCGTATTCCTTAAGGAAGCCGCTCTTAAAGAGAGTGACAAGGGTCAGTACATCAAGACCATCGAAGAGAAGGAGAATAAGATAAAGGAAATGGAGAAGGAAAGAGACGCCCTTAATGCCAAGATCGAAGAGCTTGAAGCATCCATTAAGTCTATAGAGAAGAAGGTCGCATCCGGTGCCATCGGCGGTGCTGCAGGCGGCCCTAAGGAGTACTGCATCGAGACTGTTAACCACAATGATATCGGTGAGGTAAATGATGCGGGCATCGCTAAGGTTCTTGCAGAGAAGTCAAAGGACGGCTGGAACCTGTTCTCCGTCATCAATGATGACGGCGGTAAACTTCAGAGCTCACTCGGCGGCGAGGCTGCAGCTTCCCTGTCCATGGGATCCTTCACAAGTAAGGAAGACAGAGTCATCCTCATCTTCGAAAGACCCAAGAAGGCTTAATCTCACGGATTGTCAAAGAATTTTTACGGGGACCGCGGCGCAGGCTGCGGTCCTTTTTGTATGCCGAAAACAGGCTTTGAATTTGCACAAAATTATTGACAGAAAATTCATATAGTTTGTGGAAAACGCATATCAAACATATTATAATCAAAAGTGCTTGACTAATTGTCAAAGCCAAACAAAATCTCCGAAGGAGGAAGATCTTATGGAAAAGTATTCCGCAGACAAGATACGTAATATTGCATTGCTCGGGCATCAGGGCTCCGGCAAGACATCTCTCGCAGAAGCAATGCTGTATTGCACGAAGGCCATTGACCGTTTGGGCAGGACTGCAGACGGCAATACAACGCTTGATTTCGAGCCGGAGGAGATAAAGAGAGGTTCTTCAATTTCTGCTGCCGTAGCAAGCTGCGAGTACAAGGGCAGTAAGATTAATATTATCGACACTCCCGGTGATTTTGACTTCCTGGGCGAGGAAATGTCCGGAATCAGGATCGCAGACAGCGGTATCGTAATGATCTCAGCTAAGGGCGGTACATCCGTAGGTTCACAGAAGGCTATAAGACTTCTTAACAGCAAGAATGTTCCCTTCCTGTTCTTTGTAAACCGTATGGACGAGCCTAACGCAGACTTTGAGGCTGTAACACAGCGTATGATGGACCGTTACGGACCGAGTGTTATCCCGTTGTCTCTGCCTATCCTCGAGAACGGACAGATGACCGGAATTGTCGATGTTATGAACCGTAAGGCATTCAAGCTCGATAAGTCGGGCAAGTCGGAGGAGATCCCTCTTCCCGAAGAGTACAACGACAGAATCGATGATCTCCAGGATCAGGTCAACCAGGTTGTTGCCGAGGCTGACGATCAGCTTATGGAGAAGTATTTCGCAGGTGAGAAGTTTACTGAGGATGAGTTCAGACACGGTGTACACGCAGGTTTCCGTGAAGGTAAGCTCCATCCTATCTACTGCGGTTCCGCTTATGCGAACTGGGGTGTTGACTTCCTGTTGAACTGTATCGCGAAGGATACACCGCCGGCAGGAAAGAAGCCTACATTGATCGGAACTCTGCCTGACGGATCTGAGCAGGAAGTTGCATGTAAGCTCGAGGATCCTCTTGCTGCATTCATCTTCAAGACGATCGCTGACCCGTTCGTAGGTAAGATCTCCATCTTCAAGGTAAACGCAGGTTCCATCAAGGCTAACTCCACTGTTTACAATGCAACACAGGAGAAGGATGAGAAGGTAGGCAACCTGTTCTTCCTGCTCGGTAAGAAGCAGATCCCGGTTGATGAGGTTTGCGCAGGTGATATCGGTGCTACAGCCAAGCTTGCGATCTCACAGACCAATGACACTCTGTGCGACAAGGCCCGTATCCTCGAGATGCCTAAGATCAAGTTCCCTTCACCTTGCTTGTCCAAGGCTATCAGACCCGAGAAGAAAGGTGAGGAAGATAAGATCATGGGCGGCTTGCAGAAGCTTATGGATGAGGACAGATGCTTTACTGTAGAGAATAATGCAGAGACAAAGCAGATGGTCATCTCCGGCTTGGGTGAAGTTCAGCTCAAGGTTCTGGTTACAAAGCTTAAGAACAAGTTTAAGGTAGACGCGGTTCTCGAAGACGCTAAGGTTCCTTACCGTGAGACTATCCGTAAGAAGGTTAAGGTTCAGGGTAAGCATAAGAAGCAGTCCGGCGGTCACGGTCAGTACGGTGACGTATGGATCGAGTTCGAGCCTAACTACGATACGGAAGATCTCGTATTCGAAGAGAAGGTATTCGGCGGTGCCGTTCCGAAGAACTACTTCCCGGCAGTTGAGAAGGGACTTCAGGAGTCCATCGAGAGAGGTATCCTCGCAGGTTACCCGGTAGTTAACCTCAAGGCTACTCTCGTAGACGGTTCCTACCACGATGTAGACTCCAACGAGCAGTCGTTCAAGATGGCAGCTCACCTCGCATTCAAGGCAGGTATGGAGCAGGCTGATCCCATCATCCTCGAGCCGATCTCATCAGTTGAGATACACGGACCTGAGGATAAGCAGGGCGACCTCCTCGGCGACCTCAATAAGAGAAGGGGCCGTGTAATGGGTATCGGTGCTGACGAACTCGGCTGCGTTATCAATGCGGAAGTTCCTACATCAGAGATGGGCGACTACGCTACAGACCTTAAGGCTATGACTCAGGGCCTTGGCTGGTTTGCTATGGAGCATGCAAGATATGAGCCCGCTCCGGCAGACGTATCGGCAAAGGTTATCGCTGATGCTAAAGCTTCTGAAGAATGATCTCACTCGTCTCCTCGCTACGTACTCGACGCTTCACGTCTGCGTAAGTCCGCTCGGAGAACTCGTTCGATCATAATAGCCGCGCTCCTTCGGGGGCGCGGTTTTTAATTGCTTATGTCTCATTTGGGGACGGTTCTCAGTTGGTACATTTTACATTTATAAATGTCTCATTTGAGAACCGTCCCCAAATGAAACATGTTGTTGACAAAGTGAGAAGGCGGGAGTAACATATGAGCAGTTGAACATATGAGCAAGTAATCATATGAGGGGGAAAGCAAATGGCACACGATCACAGCGAACTTCTTAAGAAGATAAAGAAAGACATGCCTGCGGATGAATTGCTTCAGGACTTGGGTGACCTGTTCAAGATCTTCGGCGACACCACAAGGATCAAGATCATGTATGCGCTTTATGAAGGCGAGATGTGCGTATGTGCGATCTCTGAGCTTCTTAACATGACACAGTCGGCAATCTCCCATCAGCTTAAGACACTGAAGGATGCCAATCTGGTAAGCGCGAGAAGAGACGGCAAGGAGATCTACTACAGCCTTTCTGACGAACACGTAAAGTCGATCATCGCGGAAGGCTTCGAACATATAACTGAGTAATTAAAGAAGAAAGGAAATAAAAACAATGAAAAAGACATTTGAACTGGAAGATCTGGACTGCGCTAACTGCGCCAGAAAGATGCAGGAGGCAGTAGAGAAGATCGAGGGAGTTAATTCCTGCTCGGTAAACTTCATGACTCAGAAGATGATCCTCGATGCAGACGACGCTAAGTTCGACATGATCCTTAAGGAAGCTATTAAGGTCATGAAGAAGGTTGAACCCGACTGCACAGTAGTTCTCTGATAGGAAGGTAATTGTAAAATGAAGTTCAAGCTCACCCGTAAACAGAAGAAGATGTTATACCGTATCATCGCCGCAGGAATCCTTCTTGCAGCGGCGGCGGTAATCACACATTTTACTGACTTACCGTGGTGGGCGAACCTTCTCATATACGTCGTACCTTACGTAGTATCCGGCTACGATGTGCTTAAGACCGCCGCGGTCAACCTCCTTCACGGTCAGGTCTTTGATGAGAAGTTCCTTATGATGGTGGCAACTGTCGGAGCTTTCGGAGCAGGAGAGTATCCGGAAGCTTCGGCAGTCATGCTGTTCTATCAGGTAGGAGAGTTATTCCAAAGTATCGCTGTCGGCAGATCGAGAAAGTCTATCTCGAACCTCATGGATATAAGACCCGACAGTGCGACGGTTATAAGGGATGGAGAAGAAATAACGGTCAGTCCTGACGAAGTGAAGGTCGGCGAGCTGATCGTGATAAGACCGGGCGAGAAGATCCCTCTCGACGGTATAGTCGAAGACGGTACAAGTTCGGTTAATACGGCTGCGTTGACCGGTGAGTCCGCGCCTGTAGATGTCGCATACAGTGACAACGTAATAAGCGGTACCGTTAACCTTACAGGTGTTCTCAAGGTTAAGACAACAAGTACTTTCGGTGAGAGTACGGTATCGAAGATCTTAGAGCTCGTGGAGAATTCCTCGGAGAAGAAAGCTAAGGTAGAGAACTTCATCACGAAGTTCGCCCGCTGGTATACGCCCTGCGTAGTTATCGCGGCACTGCTTCTTGCTGTAATACCTCCGGTAATTATAGGCATCGGCAGCTGGGATGTCTGGAAGACGTGGCTTGTAAGGGCGTGCGTATTCCTCGTTGTATCCTGCCCCTGTGCTCTTGTAGTATCTGTTCCGCTGTCGTTCTTCGGAGGCATCGGCGGTGCAGCCAAGGAAGGTATCCTCATCAAAGGCGCGAACTACATGGAGACGCTCGCAGAGATCAACACGGTTGTTTTCGACAAGACGGGAACGCTTACGAAGGGTATCTTCGCTGTGGAGGACATACACCCGAATCTTATATCTAAAGAGGAGCTTCTGGATCTCGCGGCGGAGTGCGAAAGCTTTTCGAGCCATCCCGTGGCGCAGTCGATCGTGCGTGCACACGGCGGACATATCGAAAAGGAACGCATCGGCGAAGTAAAGGAGATTGCAGGCAAGGGTATCGAGGCTGTCATCGACGGCAAGAGGTACTACTGCGGTAACGGCGGTCTAATGGACATGTGCGGAGCCGAATGGCACGACTGCCACCTGACCGGAACCATCATCCACATCGCGCAGGATAAGGAGTACCTGGGGCACATCGTCATCAACGACGAGATGAAGGAAGATTCAGCTTCGGCCATCGCGGCGCTCAAGAATATCGGAGTGAAAAGACTGGTTATGCTTACGGGCGACAAGGAGAAGGTGGCAGCTAATGTTGCAGAAAAGCTCGGACTCACCGAGTATCACGCGGAGCTTCTTCCTGCCGATAAGGTCACTTGGGTCGAGAAGCTTCTGGAGCAGGGCGGCAAGCTGGCATTTACGGGTGACGGCATCAACGATGCGCCTGTTCTCATGAGAGCTGACCTCGGCATCGCTATGGGCGCCATGGGTTCGGATGCGGCAATCGAGTCCGCGGATGTTGTCCTCATGGACGATAAGCCTATGGGTATAGTCAAGGCGGTCCTGATCGCGCGTAAGACCATGCGCATCGTTAAGGAGAACGTATTCTTCGCGCTCTTTGTTAAGGCGGTTATCCTCGTGCTCGGCGCAGTAGGCATCGCGAATATGTGGCTTGCGGTATTCGGAGACGTAGGGGTGCTTATCCTTGCGATCCTGAACGCAGTCCGCGCTATGAAGACGAAGTAAGATCAGTAGATCCTGTAGATAGTCGTTCCTTCTTCGGGGAAGTATGCGACAGGAGTCAGGTTCTGTGCGAAGAATTCCTTGTTGTAGTAGGTGCCTGCCGGGTACTCGTAGTGGAAGAATGAAGGATCATCGATAAGATATCTGATGCCTCTTTCCTGACAGTAGCGGGTGAACTCGTTAATATCGTTGTAGCAGCCGCCGATGAGCCAGTAATAAACAGATTCTCTTGTATAAGTATCATGACCTGCGGACCATGCGTAGTAGGGCCAGCCGTAATAAGAAGGACGGCCTGCAAGATAGAAACGGTCCATCGCCCACTGGGGTGTAAGGAATACGTCGTCCGTGTTGGTGTTATTGATGATCCACTCCGTAAGATCGGAGCGTGTGTCGACTTCGACGTAGTTCTTATTAAGGTTGACGTATGTGCACCACTCTGCGATGCCCGTAGCCGTAAGCGGCACGAGAAGTGCGATCGCAAGTACCATCAAAGCAGCGCGAGATGCGATATTACCTGCCTTGGGAAGCTTCTCCTTGATCTTCGTGGGAGGTACCATCATCTCGCTTATGCCGCATGCGACGAATACGTCGAGGAGGATGAGCGAGAACTGGATGAACTTGTGGTTCGCGAGGATCTCTAGGGAGACCTGGAAGTTGAACGCGAAGATTATGGGCGCTATGAAAGCGAGGAACAGAAGCTCTCGGTAGACGGGCTTATGTCCGATGATATTACGCACGAGTATGTAGATGATATAGCATGCTGCGATTATGAGCGTAAGCCCCGTTACCATAACAAGGTAATTCGAGATGCCCGTCGCAGTCTTGTCCTCGCAGACGAATCCCGCGAAAGTCTTGAAGTTAACGACATTCGAAGCGGATCCTGCGAAAAGCTTAGTCTGAATAAAAGACGATACTACCGCGATCGCTGCCAATACCGCATAGGAGACTCTTGTCTCGGATACGACAGCCATGACGAGCAGCACGAGAAGCGTGCCGATCAGTGCAGATCCGTGGAAGAAGGGCAGGGTAACTGCAAGTGTACATGCAAGTATCGTGATGCCCCAGGGATTAAGCGGGTCTGACTTTCTGAAGATCCATGCCTCGCGGGATGCTATGAAAGACTTGAACCATCTTGCTTCGCGCGGACCTTCGCCGGTCTCGCCGGATCTTATAAGGCTTACGCACATGCGTCTTACAAAAGGCGTAAACAGGATGATGATTATAAGCATCGCTGCGACGCCGAGCATGAGATGACGCTGATTGGGATAGACGTTGATCGCCCAGATGCCCCAGTCGTCGTAAGGAGTCTGGCGGTACCAGGATGAGTTCTTGGCGATTTCACCGAGTGCGGACCAGAGTGAAAGACCCGTCGTACGAAGCTCTTTGATCTGATAGAAGACGTTGAATGAACTTCTGAACAGAACGAATACGGGAGCCAGAACAAATGCGGCCTTCTTACGTGAGAACAATACTGCGAGCACGCCGAGAAGCTCGAGTGCGCATACCATTGTGATTATGCTGGGAAGATTGATCGCGAGGTCGATGGGGAAGCCCAAATACTCGAGCATACCCGCGAGGAAATAGAAGAAGAAATGGTACTGTATGCCGTCTCCCGAGAAGTGCATATACTGCGTCGGGAAGTTAAAGCCCTTAGAGAACGAAGATACCATCGCTGTGTGCGGCGATAGATCTGAGTATGTGGAGAAACCTGCGCACAGGATGCCGTCTGCCATTCTGTATGTATAGAACATCAGGAATGTCGCGACTCCCGTAAGCAATACTGTTACGAGTCCGTAGTAGATGACGTTGCCGATCGAGTGTGTATATGTTGGGATGAGCGAGCTGTCGGAGTCGGCAGCTGTGATCTTGTTCTTGTGCTGCTTCTTAACATAGATCGAGAAGTTAACGCTCGTAAGGATAATGAATACCGCGAATGTCATGAGCACTCCGGTGCGGCGCGCCATGTCGGAACCGTCGATCAGCTGGTTCAGAATAAAGATCACATAGTAGTTGAACATCGTAACGCACAGCATGCCGGTTATGATACCCGCAGGTGCCGTGAATAATACGGGAGGAAGCTTCGCTACTACGCTCTTCGAAGGAGAGCATGCCGTGAAGAACCTTGCCGTGTCGGGGACACACATGGTAACAAAGGATATTCCGAATACCGCACATACGGCCAAATACAATATCGCGAGCATAATACCTCGAAAATAATAAAAATATATATAAATTCTAACAAAGAAGACTCGCCCGTTTTTTACACGCACATTACTTTTGTGATACCCGCGAATAATATCTGCGAAGGTAACACAAATGTAACTGTTATGGACATTTGAGGGTAAACTCACATTGTTAAACTGAAAATGCCCGAAGGAGGGGCAGAGGTTGCAGGAAACAGTTACGGGCATTATCGGAGGCGGTGCTTCAGGGCTTTTCGCCGCGTGTTTTCTTAAGAAAAACGGTGCATCTTTTACCCTGCTCGAAAAGGGTCCCGAGTGCGGAAGAAAGCTTCTGCTGACGGGTCACGGCAGGTGTAATCTTACCAACAGAAAGCCGGTTTCCGAGCTCGTGCAGGGCTACCACGAAGCGTCGCGGTTCATGAAGCCTGCGCTGTCTTCTTTCACACCCAAGGATGTGATGACCTTTGTGCAGAATGAGCTTAAGGTCCCCCTTAAAGAAGAGGAAAACAACAGGATCTTTCCCGTGTCGGATAAGGCGTCGGATATAAGAGACGCATTGGTTAAGTACATAGATTCAGGCAACATTAAGACGGACTTCGAAGCCGTCGATATCGTTAAAGACGGGGATAAGTTTAGGATCCGTTCAAAAGATAAAAGAGAGATCACGGTCGATAAAGTCATAGTCGCGACGGGAGGAAAGACCTTCCCCGTGACGGGCTCCGACGGCAAAAGCTACGACATGATCACGGGCGCGCTCGGACATAAGGTAACGCCGCTGTACCCCGCGCTTACCGGCATTCCTGTGGCGGGGAAGGACAAGGAATTCACGTCGTCTTTAAGCGGCGTCTCCGTCTATGCGGGCGCGGGACTCTATCTTGATAACAGAAAGAAAAACAAGACCGAGGGCGACGTGCTCTTTACGCACGACGGCCTGTCGGGACCTGCCATCACAGAGCTTGCAAGAGACATTCCTTCTGACGTTAATGCGCACGACGGCTGGATCGAACTCGACTTCACGCCGGGACGCGATGAGACCGAAGTGGACAAGGAGCTTCTCGAACAGATGAGGCTTCACCCCGACACGAAGCTTACGACACTCGGCTCGAAATATGTTCCGCAGTCCGTATCTAATGCAATCGGAAAGCGCGCGGGCGTGACAGATATTTATTCTTCGGATGTAACGCGCGATGGACGCAAGGAGTTCGTTAAGAATATCAAGCACCTTCACATGACTATCGCAAGACAGCCGAAGTTCGAGACCGCTTACGTCACAAGGGGCGGAGCGGACTTGTCGGAGATCGACAGAAAGACATGCGGATCAAAGATAATGCCGGGAGTGTATATTATCGGCGAGGCTCTTGATGTAGACGGTATAAGCGGAGGCTATAACCTTCAGGCTGCCATAAGTGAAGCATATATCGCAGTCCGCGCCATTATGTGTTAAAATCTTGCAAGATTTTATTATTTATATAAGAGGAGGCAGCCTCCGTGTCCGAGAAAAGATCAGATTATATTTCCTGGGATGAATACTTTATGGGTGTTGCAAAGCTTGCTTCTCAGAGAAGCAAGGACCCCAGCACACAGGTCGGCGCATGTATCGTAAATTCCGATAACATGATCGTGTCTGTAGGATATAACGGACTTCCCGCCGGCTGCTCCGATGATGATTTTCCTTGGGCAAGAGAAGGTGAAGTGTTCGACACCAAGTATGCTTATGTGTGCCACGCCGAGCTCAACGCGATCCTTAATTCCGGTACTGCGGACTTAAGAGGAGCGAGAGTTTATGTTACGCTTTTCCCTTGTGAAGGTTGCACCAAGGCCTTGATCCAGAAGGGCGTTAAGGAAGTAATCTACGACAGCGACAAGTATCACGATATGCCCGGCACCATGGCGGCAAGAAGGATGCTTGATGCCGCAGGTGTTAAATATACGAAGTATGAGCCGTCCGGCCGTAAGATCGAGCTGGATGTCTGATCATAAAGAAAGCAGGAGTGTTAAGAAGCAGTTATGGGTGAGTTTAAGTCATTTATCTGGGACGAGAAAAATGAGTGTATGGAGGAGGCAGAGCGCCGCGAATTGGTCGGCAAGCGCCTCGTATCCGCAGTAAGAAGAACATACGATAATGTTCCTTACTACAGAAAGAAGCTTGAGCTTGCGGGTATCAGCCCCGACGATATCAAGGGCATGGATGATATCGAGAAGCTTCCTTTCTGCGACAAGCTCGACTTCAGAGATAATTATCCGTTCGGAACACTTGCTGTTCCCATGGATCAGCTTGTAAGATTTCACGCATCATCCGGTACAACAGGTAAGATGAAGGTCGTAGGCTACACTGCTAACGACGTTGATCTGTGGTCCGATGCACTGTGCCGCTGCTACGCTATGTCAGGCATGCAGAAGGGTGATCTCGTTCATATCGCTTACGGCTACGGACTCTTCACGGGAGGTCTCGGCCCCCACTACGCATGTCAGAAGTTCGGTTCCGTTGCTATCCCGGTATCAGGCGGTAATACTGCAAGACAGATCCAGATCCTTACAGAGTGGCAGCCTCAGGTCATCATGTGCACACCTACATACATGCTGCACATCATCGACGTAATCGAGAAGAACGGTATTGATAAGTCTCTTCTTAAGCTCCGTTCCGGTATTTTCGGCGCAGAGGCATGGACACATGAGATGAAGGATCAGATCGAGTCCAGGATCGGACTTAAGGCATTCGATATCTACGGACTTACGGAGATCGTAGGACCCGGCGTAGGTTGCTCCTGCCCTTACTGCAACGATCAGATCCATATCAGCTCCGACCTGTTCTGGCCGGAAGTAGTTGATCCCGAGACAGGTAAGGTTCTGCCTGAAGGTGAGATGGGTGAGCTCGTATTCTCATCGCTCCTCAAGGAAGGCGTTCCCATGATCCGCTACAACACACACGACCTTACACGTATCCATTACGGTAAGTGCGAGTGCGGAAGAACAACACCCCGCATCGATAAGATCACAGGCCGCGCAGACGACATGCTCATCATCAGAGGCGTTAACGTATTCCCGACACAGATCGAGGCTGCGGTTATGAAGTTCAAGGAAGTTCTTCCTCACTACATGATCTATGTAGACCGTGTAAACAACCTCGATGTTATCTCGGTTAAGATCGAGCTTAATCCCGACCTCATGTCGGATACGATGTCCGGTCTCGAGAGACTTACAAAGGCTATCGAGGGTGAGATCTCTAACATCACGGGTATCCACGCGAAGGTTCTTCTCGTTGAGCCGAGATCCCTGCCCAGATCCGAAGGTAAGATGGTAAGAGTAGTAGATTCCAGATTTAAGAAGTGATCCTATGAAGAAATCATTGATAAAGGTTGCAACAGCCATTCTCACCGCGAGCTTAATGCTCGCGGTGTTTTCTGTATATTCACCGGTAGTTTATGAACTTGTAAGAGCCGAGGCTTCGGCGAATGTCGAGTCGACAAATCCGTGGGGCGACGGCGGTCAGATAACTCTTAATCTGTCCGGTTGCTCGGGCTACGGACAGATTGAAGTGGTCGTCGACTTCGGCGGCACGGTAAGTTCTGCATCCGGCTGGGGATTCGATTCTTATGTGATATCGGGCAGTCAGGTTACCGCGACAGTGTCTGCTTCCGGTCCCAATTCGTGGGGCTTCGACGGCAATGTCGGTATTCAGGTAACAGGTTCGAATATCAATAATATTTCGTTGGTATCCGTTACGGGATCGGGCACGGGCTCGACTCCTTCGCAGACTTCCGAGACTCAGTCTTCTGAACAGCAGAGTTCTGACGGTGAAGAACCGGCGTCTTCCGATTACAGCAGTATCGAGTTCGTTCAGGGTGACGACTGGCTTACGACTGACGGCGACCGCATCGTCGACCAGAACGGCACAGAGGTGTGGCTTACGGGATGTAACTGGTTCGGTTATAACACCGGGAGTAATCTTTTCGACGGGGTGTGGGCATGCAATATGCGCGAGGCACTCGAGTCCATCGCGGACCACGGCTTTAACCTGCTTCGTATCCCGATGTCGGCGGAGCTTTTGCTGCAGTGGAGCAACGGCGAGTATCCCGAGGCTAACTATAATCACGCGTACAACCCCGAGCTGGAGTCGATGAACTCGCTCGAGATTTTTGATTATGCGCTCGATATCCTCGCGGCGAACGGTGTCAAAGTCATGATCGATATCCACTCGCTTCCGACGGATGCGATGGGTCACAATCTTCCTTTGTGGTATACGGATTCCATGACGGTCGATGACTTCTATGAGGCGCTCGACTGGCTTTCCGCGCGCTATGCGAATAACGACACGATCATCGCGTACGATCTGAAGAACGAGCCTCACGGCAAGGCTTCAGAGCCCGACCACGCGATCTGGAACGACTCCGAAGATGCGAACAACTGGAGATATGTCGCGCAGACTGCGGGCAACATCATCCTCGATAACAACCCTCATGCGCTGATCGTCATCGAGGGTATTCAGATCTATCCTATTGATCCTGTGTCGAACAATTTCACGTCGACCAATGACGACGATTACTATAACTCCTGGTGGGGCGGCAACCTCCGTGCGGTCGCGGATTATCCGATCGACTTCGGTTCCCCCGAGCGTAATGCGCAGGTGGTCTATTCTCCTCACGACTACGGTCCTGCGGTATATGCGCAGCCCTGGTTCGAGGGAGGATTCACGTACGAGTCTCTCTATGAGGATTACTGGCACGACGCTTGGCTCTACATCGACGAGGAGCAGATCGCTCCGCTTCTTATCGGCGAGTGGGGCGGCTTCATGAGCGGCGATAACCTTACGTGGATGACGTACATGCGTCAGCTTATCGCAGACTATCATCTTAACCACACATTCTGGTGCTTCAATGCGAACTCGGGCGATACGGGCGGACTCGTGCTCGACGACTTCGTTACGTGGGATACCGAGAAGTATAACTTCGTGCGCGAGGTGCTCTGGCAGGATGCAGACGGCAACTTCATAGGCCTCGATCACGTGATCGCCTTGGGCGACAACGGCATCTGCTTAAGTGACTTCTCGGGACTTGAGGCTGTGCCTGTAGTAAACCCGGGTGCACCGGTTTCTTCTGACGGGTCTGTTACAACCGGTGATGCCGGCAGCGGTGCGGCCGCCGACGGTACGGGGGAGACCATAATATCCGGCGATACCGTAACGGGGACTTTGGGCAACGCACTTAAGATCGTGATCGGCGCTGCAGTCGCTCTTGTGCTCGTTGCAGGAGGCTTTGCGGTGTATACGCTCGGCAAGAAAACGGTGCGCAAAGATTGACAAATATCAAAGGAATTAAATTGAATAGGGTTTTGGCGCGTCTTATAATCTAAAGGATAGGAACATATTGGGTGATGTATTCAGAATCAAAGTGTTTGGGGGCTTACGCTGTGACTCGAAGGGTATTTTCCAGGATTTTTGCTGTTTTGATCCTGCTGTTTTTTACATGCGGGTATGTGTTTGTTAATTCAGGCAATGTATTGGCGATGGCCAGTGTCAGCTCCGGCAGCGGACAGGCGTGGGGCAGTACGGGTCAGATCCCTATCTATATTTCCAATGCTTCTGCCGGTGAGACGATAACGTGTACAGTAACAGTAGACGGTACACTTACGAGATGCTTTGATTCTCTAGATCATGAAGGTACTGTAAGCGGCAGTTCGGGAACGTGTACGCTTACGGTTTCCAATAGTAATATCAATACTGTCCAGTCATGGTACTGCATATATGTAAGAGGTGAGAATATCACTTCCGTATCGTTGACCAGGGTTGAGTGCGGAGGAAGCTCTGAAGCAACTCCTTCTCCCAGTCCGTCACCTTCACCGTCACCTTCGCCTTCTCCTTCACCTGTACCGGCGGCGACTACTCCCGCACCTGTGCAGCCTGATCCTGTGCAGCCGGCAGTCGATCCGGGTGTACAGCCTGCACCTGCAGTCGATCCGGGCGTACAGCCCGCGCCTGTTGTTGATCCCGGTGTTCAGCCTGCGGCAGATCCCGGCGTGGTACCTGCAGCAGATCCTGCGGCAGTTCCTGCAGACGCACAGCCCGCGGCAGACCCTGCAGCGGCTCCGGCAGATCCTGCTCCTGCGGCAGATCCTCAGGGTGGAAACAACGGCGGAAATAACAACAATAATAACGATAGTGATGAGCCGGAAGAATCCGAAGAGGCTGCAGAGACAGTCGAGACCGAAGAGACGACAGTACCTATCGTCATTATGGATGCACAGGGTAATCTCGTTACCGTAACTCCCACACCTACTCCTTTCCCTCATATGAGCGGAAGCACACTTACATTTAATAATTCGACAGTTAATTTTCCTTTCAAGAAGGTTGCTATAGGTATCATCATCATAGCCGTTCTCGGAACAAGATACTTTATGCTCAAGAGCAGAGGTCTGCGCGGCGGTAATCTTGCACTGGAGTTTGTTCCCGGAGTATCAGATGTTGTAGAGAAGATCCGGCGTAAGAAGGGAACCAAGATCCAGGAGGCTCCCAAGACTGAGACGCACGACTATTCACAGTCGACTGCGGCGCGGGCGGCTGAAGCTGCAAGAGAGGCGCAGCAGGCAAGAGCCGAGTTCGCGAAGGCTGCGGCTGAGCGCAGACAGATGTCTCAGAACAATGCCGCACTGGCAGGCACCAAGCCGCCTGTAAAGAGAACTTCATCTGCCCCGGGTAACGCTAAGGCGAAGCAGGAACCCGAAGGCATCAAGATGGCTCCCGGATTCAAGTTCACGGCACCGATCCCCGGTCAGTCATGGACGGAGAATCTCGAGCAGGCATCTCCGTTTAAGTCTAATGCGGCTCCCGCTGCATCTGCTTCAGCTTCTTCTGAAGAAGCTGCGAGAAAGAGTCCTTTCCAGAAGAAAGAGCAGCCGGATAATGAGTCTTAAAGATCTTTTCGCGAAGTTCGGTAAGAAGTCTTCCGAAGCGCCTTCTGCTGAAGGCGACAAGCCCGTGGTAGTGAACGGTTATCTTCAGACGTCCAACACACGAGTGATCCGTCCTGCGTACTCGAATACGAGGGCGGGAAGGGCTGCTCAGGAAGCGCGCGAAAAACAGAAAAATTCGTCTTCCGGTAATGACGACTAATATTATTTTGAAGTATAATAATTATTGTGAATAATAATTGAGGGTGGGCATCAGATGCTTAACGAATCATCAGGTAACAGAGGCACCGGCAAAGTTCCGTCAATCAGGAAGAGAGCTCCGAGCTCAACGATGAATCGTCCCGATTCTACGAGTCTTAATGCGGATGCAACTGCAACTGCTGCAGCGCAGGCTTTCCTGAGATCCCAGTCTGAAGAGAAGAAATATAAGCCCGCGATCGCGACCGGTTTCATTCCTCCGGTAGTTGATGATAAAGGTATTTCCGATAAGCCCGCGGTATCTCCGTTCAAGGCGGCGCCCAAGGCTCCGATCAAGAGAACGAAGGGTGTTACTAATGCAGCAGAGAAGGATGAGCAGAATGAGGAGAAGGCGAGTGCCCCGGCAGCGCCTGCAGGTCCCCAGATCGCTCAGTTTATACCCATCCCCGTAATTGAAGAACCAAAGTCTCCTTTTGCTCCCCTCGAGAAGAAGGAGAACGGTCCCCATAAGCGTCCGTTGTCGGCATCGATCAACCATGCCCAGGTTCAGAATGATCAGGAAGATGCTGAAGCTTCTGTCGAGGAGTCAACCGAATCCGAACCTGCGGCTTCCGTGCAGCCTTTCAAGCCGGTAAGATCGACACCTTCGTCAAGACCGATGGTTGCAGCACGACCCACATCCGCGACTCCGACCAAGTCGGCTTTTGGCAAGAAGTCTGCATTCGCCCCTCAGAATCCTGCCCCTGCGGCTCCTCGTAAGGACCCCGGTGTAAGGACATCGGATAAGACATTCGTTCCTCTTGCTCCGGTACCGTACTTCGCAGAGAAGAAGGAAGAGATCAATCCTTTCGCGGCTCCCGTGCAGAAGACGGAAGAGCAGATCAAGAAGGAAGAAGAGGCTGCAAGAAGAGCTCTTGAAGAGAGCAGATCTGTCGAGAAGAAGAAATCCAAGCTCGATAAGATTATGGACGAACTTAATCGTCCGATATTCTGATAATGCTCCGTACAGCAATTATCACAGGTGCATCTTCCGGTATAGGGAAGGCTTTTGTTAAAGCGCTTCTCGAATCTTCAGATTGTCCCGATAAGATATGGATCGTAGCCCGCCGCATAGACAGGCTTAATGAGATGGCGCAACTTTCGGATAAGCTGGTGCCCGTTCAGGCTGACCTTCTTGTTGCTGAAGGAATCGATGTTATCAAGGCTAAGCTTCAGAGCGAGAATCCCGATGTGACTTTGCTTATCAACTGCGCTGGCATGGGTAAGAAGGGTAAGATCGCAGACCGAGATGCTTCCGATATCGCAGATACTGTTACATTGAACTGCACGGCGCTGTCCGTGCTGACACGCGAAGTGATCCCGTTCATGAACCGCGGCGCACGCATCATTAATGTAGGTTCGTCTGCGGCATATCTCCCGCAGCCCGGATTCACAGTATATGCAGCATCGAAGTCTTATGTAGTCTCATTCTCACGTGCGCTCGCGATAGAGCTTAAAAGCCGCGGCATATCCGTAACGGTCGTCTGTCCCGGTCCTGTCGAGACTGAGTTTAATAAGCTTGCGACTGACGGTAAGTCTTCTGAGTTTACCGGATTCCGTAAGTTTGTTGCGGCGGATGCTGACAAGCTCGCAGCGGCTTCGCTTAAGGCTGCAAAACACGGCAGAAGGATGTTCGTATACGGCCTGCCGAACAAGGCGCTGCATGTCGGTGCGAAGTTTATCCCCGTAGGCTTGTTCCTGGAATTATTCTACAGAGGCTGATATGAGACTTAACGGTATTTTCAAAGATAACATTGTGTTCCAAAGAGATGAGCAGATACGTGTTTTCGGCGTTGCCGACAACAATGCAGTATCTGTCCTGGCGCGTATTTTGGATGGCGATGAGATCCTCAGTGAAGGCATTGCGGACGGGGATAATTTAAAAGAAGACGGATCATTTGTCATTGAATTGGACGCTCTTCCGGCGGGAGGTCCTTATACACTTTGGGTAGATTCGCAGGTCGATGAGATCACGATCCATAATGTCTATATCGGTGAGGTGTGGCTTGCAGGCGGACAGAGCAACATGGAGTATCCTCTGGGAAGATCCGCGGATGCTGCTACTGTAGTTCCGTCGTGCCCGAAGACGCGCATACATTTCTATAATGTTCCGGTGTTTGATACTGTCGGTGAGGAGCTTCTCGAGGCAGAAGATGAGACCCGCTGGGATGTGATCGATTCATCCACATGCTACGGCATGACCGGCGTCGGTTACTACTTTATGCTTGAGGTCCAAAGGTTCCTGGAGGAGCACGCCGATGGCTGTGAGGATCTTCATTTCGGCGTGATAGGCTGTTACCTCGGAGGCACGTCAATCTCCTGCTGGCAGTCGGTTGATGCGTTGAAGAAGACCCCCGAGGGTCAGCGTTACCTTGATATCTTTAAGGCTGAGTGCGAGAAGTGGAACTCCAAGGAAGAGTACCTCGCAGCCGAGGCAGCGTACCTCGATGAGGGCGAGGAGTTCTGCAACAAGGTAAATGCCGTTCTGCGAAAGGATCCTTATATAACATACTTTGATGTAGAGAAGATCACCGGTCCCGGTGCATGGCCGCCTCCGGTAGGACCTCTGTCCGTAAGACGCCCGGGTGCACTGTTCGAAGCGATGGTCATGAGGATCGTGCCGTTTGCTCTTCGCGGAGTCATCTTCTATCAGGGTGAAGAGGATACGGGCGCACACAGCACAGAATATGAGGCGGTGTTCACGTCTCTGATCGAAGAATGGCGTGAACTGTTCCGCAATGAGAATATGCCGTTCCTGTTCTGCAAGCTTCCTCCTTTCCCGCCTGCGGGAGATCCCGAGGAGGTTAAGTGGGCTGAACTTCGCGTACAGCAGGAGCTCGTCGCCGATACGGTGCATGATACCTATATGGCGGATATCATGGACTGCGGTGAGATCGGCAATATTCATCCGTCAAACAAGAAGACTCCCGGACTTCGTCTCGCAACGCTTGCGTTAAAGCACGTTTACGACTTCGATTATTGATATTACGATAGTCTTTGTGATATACTTCTTAAGCTTTTTGAGCACGCCTCTATAGCTCAGTAGGTAGAGCGCATCCATGGTAAGGATGAGGTCGCCGGTTCGATCCCGGCTGGAGGCTCCAAATGTTCAACACCCCCTACGCTCTTGGCGTCGAACAGGTCCTCGGCACGAGGTGCCTGCGGAACTAGCAGAGCATAGGGGGTGTTTCACTTGCCTCAGTTTTTCAATCGATAAGCACCTGCGCTGCAAGTTGCGGAGGTGCGTAGCGACGAGCGCACTGTCCGCGGCCAAGCGCAGGTGTTTATCGGTTGTTTTTCTTGGCTTCGTAGAGGTGGGCGTCGGCCTTTTCGATGAGGTCCTTGAGAGGAAGGTCGGGGGATGCCTTCTCGTAGCCGATGCTGACCGTGAGGTCGTAAGGCGAATTCGCTTCCTTGTTCAGACGGTTGAGCTCGCGGTTGATGCGGCCGATCAGGTTCTCTATCATGACATCGCTTTCAGCCCAGATCAGGATGACGAACTCGTCGCCGCCGTAACGTGCGATGAGTGATCTTTTGTTGTGACCTTTAAGTCCGAGGCGCATGGCGTCGGCGATGCGTATCAGAGCCTTGTCGCCCTGGAGGTGTCCGTAAGTGTCGTTGATGCTCTTGAACTTGTTGGCATCAATCATGAGAAGGTACAGGGAAGCGTTATCATCCTTGTCGTCGCGCCACATATTGTAGTAGTGGTCGATCATTTTCCTGTTGTTAAGACCGGTAAGCGGGTCGACCGATATCATCTCGTCTGTCCAGTCCATGTAGATGATCAGAGTCGCGAACGACAGTGCCGCACACGCGAGCGGCAGCGCGGGATTAATAAACTGGATGATGCCCGCGATCGCAGGAACAACGGGGAAGAGCGCGAGCTTAATTAACTTGCGACGCTGTGAGTAATACTGTTTCTTGAAGATCCTTATAAGTGCGCGGGTGCATGTGAAGAAGACATAAGCATACGAGATGAGATAAAGCAGTATGAACAGCTTTCCTCTGTTGTAGACTCCGTCTTCGTCGATGTAAAAGCAGCAGCCTGTAAAGATGTTGATGACAAGAAGTATTCCCATCACCCATACAAGTACGGATGACAGCAGCACGCGCTTCCTGTTCTTGACGAACGGAGTCCCCTGCAAGTGCTCGAAGTAAACGAACCAGTAGAAGCACATGAGCGACGTCGACAGGAAGTAGACCGTCTTAAAGAAGAATACTAAAGCCGGAATGTAAGTGAACAGGCCATTGTACATGGTGACGCACATGGTGTCCGACAGGAAGAATATCATCTCCGCGTCGATCGCCATGGCGAAGTAGCGCTGTGCCACCATCTTGGTCAGTCCGCCCGTCTTGTAGTGGATGAGCGCGACCAACACAATGGAGATAAGATTTATCTCCAGATACATCAGCGTGTAGTTCAGATCATTGCCCATGAGATTAAGGAAGGCTTAGTGACTAAGCCCTGTTAATCAGAAAATATATGCGATAGCGATTCCGAGTGCAGCAATGACAGCAGCTGTGAAGAACTGCTTTCTGCCTGAAAGACGGTCGTCTTTGAGATTCTCGAACAGGAGGATAGCGATATAAGCTCTGCCTGCGATGCTGAAGAATGTTCCTGCATAAGGAACGAAGGACAGACCGGAACCTCAGATAGTGATGAGCGCACCGGGAACGATCGACATTGTAACTTTGCCGAGGAGCTCGGAGAACTTGCCGTTTGTACCCTGAATCTTGGATATGACCCATGCGATACCTGCGATACCGAATGTCATGAGTGCATATGTGATGAAAGAATCGATTACGATGCTGAAGAAGACGTCATCGAGATAGTCGCGTGCGCTGAAAGATCTCATGATAACGGCGAGGATGTAGAGGGCGAGTGCACATGCGCCCGAGAATACGACTGCTGCCGTTGTGGACATCTTCGCACTTAAGTCTCTGATACCGAGGATAGGGTTGTAAAAGCCTGCGAAAGCTCCCTTAAAGTACTCGGAGATAGGTGTGCCGGGTGTGTTTGTGGATTCTGCCATGGTAGTACCTCTTTCTTTATTACAGGACCTTCGCGAGGAAAGTCTTGAGTCTCTCGTTGTCCGTCTGACCGAAGATCTCGGCGGGCGTGCCTTCGACGACGATCCTGCCTTCATCCATAAATATTATACGGTCTCCGACTTCTCTTGCAAAACCCATCTCGTGGGTTACGACAACCATTGTCATGCCTTCGCGTGCGAGGTCCTTCATAACGTCGAGAACTTCGCCAACCATCTCGGGGTCAAGCGCAGACGTAGGCTCGTCGAAAAGCAGTACATCAGGTCTCATCGCAAGCGCTCTTACGATAGCGATTCTCTGCTTCTGTCCTCCTGACAGCTGCGAAGGATATGCATCGGCACGGTCCCCGAGAGCGACCTTATTAAGAAGCTCGCGGGCGAACTTCTCGGATTCCTCGTGGCTCTCGTGCTTGAGCTTGCGGGGGGCAAGCGTCATGTTCTTGAGGATCGTCAGGTGAGGGAAGAGGTTAAAGTGCTGGAATACCATTCCCATCTTCTGACGGAACTTGTTGATGTCATTGCCCTTGGATGTGATATCCGTACCCTCGAATGTGATGGTGCCCGAAGTGGGGATCTCAAGAAGGTTCAGGGAACGAAGGAGAGTGGACTTACCGGAGCCAGAGGGTCCGATGATAACTACAACCTCTCCCTTGTCGATATCGATGCTGACGCCGTCGAGGGCTTTTATCGCGCCCCCGTTATAGTACTTCTTTAAATCTTTTACCGAAATGAGGTGATCAGCGCTCACTGTTTCTCAACCTCCTTTCGAGAATGCCTACAAGCTTAGTGAAGAACATGACGATCACAAGGTAGATGATCGCGACGGCCAGAAGCGGCATGAATGCCGTGTATGTTCTGGATCTTATGATCTCGCCGCCCTTGGTCAGGTCGTGAAGACCGATATAGCAGGAGACGGATGTCTCCTTGATCAATACGATGAACTCGTTCGCGAGTGCGGGGAGAACGTTCTTTAATGCCTGAGGGATGATGATATAGAGCATCGTCTGTGCGTAGTTAAAGCCCAGGGATCTTCCTGCTTCGAACTGTCCGGGATCGATGCTCATGATGCCCGAACGGATGATCTCTGCGACATACGCGCCTGAGTTGATACCGAATGCGATGATCGCGACGATGGTCTTGTGCTGTGCTATGGATACGAAGATAACGAAGTAGGCGATCATCAGCTGGACGAGCATAGGGGTTCCGCGGATGACCGTAAGATATGCGGAAGCGATCTTGTTAAGGACGATGAGGAAGCCTTTGCCGAAGCCCGGACGCATATCGCTGATGTTCTTGTCATAGGTCGATCTTACAAGTGCGACCAGGACACCCAGGATGATACCCAGGACCGTCGCACCTAATGTAACCAGGAAGGTATTACCGAGACCTTTGACCAGCAGCATGTAGCGGTCATCGGCGATGAAGTTAAGGACGAAGGTGTCTTTAAGGTCTTTCCACCAGTCCTCTATCGACAATTGGTATAAATACATTTCACTACTCCGTATTCTTTTATAAGCAACTTCTTTATTTTAAATGCGAAAGCGGCGGAAATAAAGAGTAAATCCGCCGCCTTGTTTACTGTTTATACCTTAGAGGCAGGTCTGATTAAGATTAAGCCTCTTCAGAAGGAATGTATGTCTCGATGATTGCATCGATCGTTCCGTCAGCCTGAAGCTCAGCGAGAGCCTCGTTGATAGCTGCGAGCAAAGCCTCGTTGTCCTTGTTTACGCACATAGCGTAATCCTCAACTGTGTAAGGTGTCTCAAGGATTGTAAGACCCTCATTTGCAGCAACGAAAGCCTGAGCGGGCTGGTTGTCGATAACAACTGCACCTACTGTGCCGTTAAGAAGTGCGAGAACTGCATCGTTACCCTTGTTGTAACGGTCCATTCTGTCCTCACCGACCTCATCAGTCATGTAGATATCACCTGTTGTACCTGTCTGAACGCCTATCATGCAGCCGCTGTCGATAAGGGAGTCGAGATCTGTGATGTCGGAACCCTCAACAACGATGATGGACTGGATACCTGTAGCATATGTTGTTGTGAAGTTAACAGACTGCATTCTCTCTTCGGTAACTGTCATGCCTGCGCATCCGATATCATACATGCCGGACTGAACACCTGCGATGATGGAATCGAACTCCACGTCCTGGATAACGAGCTCAAGACCGAGCTTGTCTGCTACAGCCTGAGCGATCTCAGCATCGATACCTACGATCTGCTCGCCCTCGTAGTACTCATAAGGCGGGAAGAATGCGTTTGTAGCCATTGTGAGAACACCGGGTGTAACTGTTGTGAACTCGCCTGCAGCTGCTGTCTCACCCTGTGCGGAAGTCTCAGCTGTCTCGCTTGAGCATCCTGCCATAGCGAATCCAAGGGATGCGATGAGAGCGAGAGAAACTGTCTTAATAAGCTTCTTGTTCATGATAATAACCCTCCTGATCAATAATCAACAGTTAGGATTATAGACAGGACAGGGGGCGGAAACAAATCGGATACTTAACAAATAAATATATTATTTATCTGCTTTATTGAGCATTTTGGCAACGAATCCGTCTGCAATATCGCTGCTTTGCTCACGCCATTTCGTAAGAATCTCGTCGACTTCGGCTGCGGGTGCTTTGAACGTGCAGGTGAAGTTCCGGCCGTCTTTTACGGTCGAAAGAGTGACATCGCACATGCCCGCATCGTCGGAAGAAGGCTTCGCGAAAGCCTTTACCGAGTTCCTGTCGCGGACTTCGTCCTGAAGCTCTGCCGCGGCTTTCTTAAGGTAACCTAAGGTCTGAAGATTAAGCGTGCTCTCGATGTCCTCGAGTATCGCTTCACCGCCTCTTGTGATCCTTATGGTTTCGTTAGAGCCGATGACTTCGCCCGTGCCGGTATCGCCTACGGCTTTGTCGAGGAGATTGCCTGCGACAAGCTCGTTATAGCACCTGGAGAAATTAAAGAAATCGAGGTACAAAGACTGCAGGCACTTGTCCATCAGCATCTGATAGCTGACGCCCGGTGCGTGCTTTACAAGATAGAGAATATGGATCTTGCCGTCTGAAATCTCTGAGTTCGTCATATCCTGATTATAGCATTAGTCAATCGGGGACGGTTCTCTTTTGGTACATTTCTGCTGCAAATGTACCAAAAGAGAACCGTCCCCAATTGGTACATTTTGATGTAAGATAACGCTGTTATATTTTCAAAACCGTTGTATAATAGCGGCGGCATATGAATAACAAGGAGGCTTTAACATGCTTCAGATAAGAGGTTTGACCTATGAAGTCGAGGAAGCCGGGGAGACCAAAAGGATCCTCGACGGACTCGATCTCGATATACAGGACGGCAAGTTTACCGTCATCACGGGACCTAACGGCGGCGGTAAATCCACGCTCGCGAAGCTGATCGCGGGCATCATTCAGCCCACATCGGGCTCGATCATCTTGGACGGCGAGGACATCACCGAGATGAATATCACGGACCGCGCGAGAAGAGGCGTGTCGTTTGCTTTCCAGCAGCCCGTCAAGTTCAAGGGCCTCGAGGTCTTCGACCTTCTCAAGATCGCGGCGGGCAAGGACACGAAGCTTAAGATCGACGATGCCTGCAAGTACCTCTCGGAGGTCGGCCTGTGTGCCAAGGATTACATCAACCGCGAGGTTAACGGATCCCTTTCGGGCGGCGAGCTCAAGCGTATCGAGATTGCGACTGTGCTTGCAAGAGGCACGAAGCTTTCTGTTTTCGACGAGCCGGAGGCAGGTATCGACCTGTGGTCTTTCCAGAACCTCACGCGCATCTTCGAGAACATGAGAAAGAACATCAAGGACAGTTCCATCATCATCATTTCGCACCAGGAGCGAATCCTCAAGATCGCAGACGAGATCGTAGTCATCGCGAACGGCAGGATAAAGCAGCAGGGAGCGGGCGACGACGTTCTGCCGGCACTTACGGGTACTGCGGATGCGGTGCTCCCCTGCAACAAGTTCACGGAGGTGGAAAATGGTTGAGTTAGATCCTATCCAGAAAAGACTTATAGAAGAGATTGCGGATCTGCACGAGGTTCCCGCCGGAGCATACAATTTCCGCTCCAACAGCAAGCTTGCGGGACGTAACACGACCGCCAATATCGACATCACATCCAAGGAAGACGGCTCGGGCATCGACATCAGGATCAAGCCCGGCACTAAGAAGGAGAGCGTCCATATCCCCGTCGTCATCTCGGCTTCGGGCATCAAGGAGACGGTCTACAACGACTTCTATATCGGCGAGGACAGCGACGTTGTCATCGTCGCGGGCTGCGGCATCGACAACTGCGGCAAGCAGGACTCGCAGCACGACGGCATACACCGCTTTTTCGTTGGCAAGAACGCACGCGTAAAGTACGTCGAAAAGCATTACGGCAGCGGTTCCGGAGCGGGCAAGCGCCTTCTTAATCCCCAGACCGAAGTCTATATGGAGGAGGGTTCCGCCATGGAGATGGAGATGGTCCAGATCAAGGGCGTCGATTCCACTATCCGTAAGACGACGGCTAAGCTTGCGGCCAATGCGAAGCTTCTCGTGCAGGAAAGGATCATGACCCACGGAGATCAGAAGGCTTACAGCATCTACAGCGCTGAGCTTAACGGCGACGGCGCGGCTGCGGACGTTGTATCACGTGCGGTCGCGAAGGATGACTCCTACCAGAAGTTCGATGCATGCGTTATCGGTAATTACGCGTGCCACGGACACACCGAGTGCGATGCGATCATCATGGGCAACGGCAAGGTGCTCGCAGTGCCGGCTCTTGAGGCCAATAACGTCGATGCGGAGCTGTTCCACGAGGCGGCTATCGGCAAGATCGCGGGGGAGCAGCTTGATAAGCTCATGACCTTAGGTCTTACGGCAGAAGAGGCCGAAGAGCAGATAATTAACGGATTCCTCAAATAATCAAGGAAAAATGCGATAAAAAGTGCTTTTATTAGATAGTTTTAGGGTGTTATACTCTATATCGTTTAAAAAAGCTCGAAGGAGATAAATAGAATGGTAACTCTTGATTATTCCAACGTATTGCCTTTTATCGGCGGTCAGGAAGCAGTAGACAGAATGGAGCCCCAGATCAAGGTCGCTCACGACATGCTTCATAAGAAGAACGGTCCCGGAAACGACTTCCTCGGCTGGCTCGATCTTCCCACAAACTATGACAAGGAAGAGTTCTCCAGAATTAAGAAGGCTGCTGCAAAGATCAGAAGAGATTCCGATGTTCTCATCGTAATCGGTATCGGCGGTTCCTACCTCGGAGCACGTGCAGTTATCGAGATGCTCGGTCACTCTTTTGCAAATGTTGCTTCCAAGAAGGTAAGAAAGAGCCCCATCATCCTGTTCTGCGGTAATTCCATCTCTGCTACATATCTTGCAGACATGATGGACATCATCGAGGGCAAGAATATCTCTTTGAATATCATCTCCAAGTCCGGTACAACAACTGAGCCTGCTATCGCATTCAGAATTCTGCGCGCTTACATGGAGAACAAGTACGGTAAGGAAGAGGCTAAGAACCGTATCTACGCTACAACAGACAAGGCCAGAGGAGCTTTGAAGGGCCTCGCTGATGAGGAAGGTTACGAGACATTCGTAGTACCTGACGATGTAGGCGGAAGATTCTCCGTACTCACAGCTGTAGGACTTCTTCCTATCGCAGTTGCAGGCATCGACATCAAGGAGCTCATGAAGGGCGCTAAGGATGCATCGAAGGAATACAAGAAGATGCCTCTTGCTGAGAACCCTTGCTATCAGTACGCTGCAGTAAGAAACTGCTTGCTCAGATCCGGTTACTCCACAGAAGTTATGGTTAACTATGAGCCTTCTTTCCACTACATGACAGAGTGGTGGAAGCAGCTCTACGGTGAGTCTGAGGGTAAGGACCTCCGCGGTATCTTCCCCGCAGGTGTTGATAACACAACAGATCTGCACTCCATGGGTCAGTTCATCCAGGACGGCGCAAGAATCATGTTCGAGACAGTTGTCAACATCGATCAGGCTAGAAGATCTTTCGAGATCCCGAACGATCCTGCTAACCTCGACGGCTTGAACTTCCTCTCCGGCATGGACATGAACGAAGTTAACAAGAAGGCTATGCAGGGAACAGTCCTCGCTCACGTTGACGGCGGCGTTCCTAACATGGCAGTTCATATGCCTGCTGCTACAGCTTATGACCTCGGAAACCTCATCTACTTCTTCGAGAAGGCTTGCGGTATCTCGGGTTACCTCCTCGCTGTAAATCCTTTCAACCAGCCCGGCGTTGAGGCTTACAAGAAGAACATGTTCGCTCTTCTCGGCAAGCCCGGCTACGAGGATCAGAAGGCAGCTCTTGAAGCTCGTCTGCGCTGATTATCTCGCTCGAGGCTTCCGCGCTTCGCTTGTGCAGAGGTCGCTTCGATAACAGCTTGACTCGCATTAACACAGGACCGTGATAACGCGGTCCTGTTTTTGTTATAATCCACACATGAGGATGCGTAAGATCACAAGTATATTGCTTACAGGTGCGGTCTGCCTGAGTTTGGCGGGCTGCTCCGTTAAGTCGCCCCGAAAACTTTTTCGTTATGCCCAAAGGACTTACGGTGACTGCGAACTTATCGATACAGAGGAGTCGGACGACTATACAAGGATCGTCGTGCGCGATAATCTTCAGGGCTTTGAGTATGAAGTCGTAAGCGGAATGTACGATCTTAGTATCGACGGGTCTTCGTTCGGAAGTGTCGAGGATACAAGATCAAGCTTCAATTCGGCACTTAAGGAATATGTTTTCGGTGAGGTTCAGGATGAGCTTGAAGACATATGCGAAGACGCGGGCGTGGAAGGCTCGCAGGACAGTTTCTGTCTGTGGCTTATCCGCTGTGATGACGAACAGGCGGGCATCGACGCGGCACTTGAGTGCGCCGGGATCTTACAGGAATATAACCTTGATAACCGCATGGATGACTGGGAGATCGTCGTTCAGGCGTATCATGCATATAACGAATACGGCGATAAAAGATACGGCTCTGTCGTATTGCCCGATATCGAGTGGGTCAGCCATGAGCAGGAGACCGCTAATAATTTCCTGGATACAGCACGCATGATAGCCGATACCGATGATGTCGAGTTGGTAGGGGTTGAAGTTAAGACTTTCGCCGATACGGGGTTGGACATTGAACGTGTAGCTCAAACGACTTATCAGGCTTACCCGACTTCAGATGATTCGCCCGTGACGTTCTATTATTTCGAGACGGGTGACGGCAAGCAGTTTTATGTGTGCGACTTCCTTTACTATGTTAACGATTACTATGAATCTGAATGGTACAACACTTTCGAGGAGACAAGGTGAGCAAGAAACACACAGAAGTTAAGGTTCCGCACAGCGTACTGATGTCCGTGGAAAGCCCCGGACGTTATGTCGGCGGCGAGAAGAATCAGATCGTAAAGCCCATAACGGAAGGCATGGTAAGAACGGTCTTCTGCTTCCCGGATATATATGAGATCGGCATGAGTAATCTTGCACTGCAGATCCTTTACAAGGTTCTTAACGGGCCCGAGTGGAGTTCGTGCGAGCGCGCGTTCTCGCCGTGGCCCGACATGGATGCGAAGCTTCGCGAGAATAACACCCCGCTGTATTCGCTTGAGACCAAGTCTCCTCTTAACGAGTTCGATGTGGCGGCTTTCTCACTGGGATACGAGATGTGTTTTACGAATGTCCTGCAGATGCTGGACTTGGGCGGCATTCCGCTTCTTAGTAAAGACAGATCGGAGGAAGATCCTATCGTTGTCGCGGGAGGCCCTGTCACGTGCAATATAGAGCCGATGGCGGATTTCTTCGACGCAGTATTTATCGGCGAGGGAGAGGAAGTGGACCTCGAGTTCACGGCAGTCATAAAGAAGTATAAGGACGAGGGCCAGAAGGACCGTAAGGCTCTTCTTAAGAAGCTCGCGAAGATCGAGGGCGTCTATGTGCCGTCGTTATATACGCCGAAGTTTGAAGGCAGAAGATTCGCGGGATTTGACATGGAAGAAGGCGCACCTGCTTCCGTAAAGAAGAGGATCATCAAGGATCTCGACAGCGTAGATTATCCGACCAGACCCGTGGTCCCGAACAACAACGTCGTTCACGACAGAGCTTATCTCGAGCTGTTCAGAGGATGCATCAGAGGATGCAGATTCTGCCAGGCGGGATTCCTGTACAGACCTGTCCGCGAGAAGTCGGCGAAGACTTTGTGCGAGCAGGGTATCGCGATAATGAAGAACACGGGCTACGACGACCTCGGTATTCTGTCGCTGTCAACGAGCGATTATACGGGACTTCCCGAGCTGACCGACGGACTTCTTGAAGACTTTATGCCGAAGCACCAGAGCCTGTCGCTGCCGTCACTTCGTATCGACAACTTCGCGCTAGAGCTGATGGAGAAGGCGTCGCAGACCAGAAAATCCGGTCTGACGTTCGCACCCGAGGCAGGCACGCAGAGGCTCCGCGACGTAATCAATAAAGGAATCAACGAAGAAGACATTATGTCTGCATTAAAGCTCGCGTTCGCGGGCGGTTGGAGTACGGTAAAGCTGTACTTTATGCTCGGACTTCCTACGGAGACGATGGAGGATGTCGAGGGTATCGCGGACCTTGCAATTAAGATAGAGAAATTATATTTCGATACGATGCGCGAGCTCGGAGGCAAGTCCAGAAAGCCCGAGATCACGGTGTCCACGTCGATGTTTATCCCGAAGCCGTTCACGCCGTTCCAGTGGGAAGAGCAGAACACGAGGGAGGAGTTTCTCGAGAAGCAGTCGCACCTTCGCGCTCTTCTTAAGAAGCACCGCAATATCAGATATATCTGGCACGACGTCGAGACTTCGTGTTTCGAAGGAATACTTGCAAGAGGCGACCGCAGACTGTGTCCGGTCATCCTCGACGGATATAAGGAAGGCAACATCTTCGCGGCGTGGGACCAGTTCTATAAGGACGAGAACTGGCAGGCGATCCTTGCCCGTTACGACCTTAAGTGGGAAGACTTCACCAAGGGGTGGAGCACGGAAGACGCACTCCCGTGGGACGTTATCGATGTCGGCGTGACCAAGGCGTTCCTCAAGCGCGAGCGCGCGAAGGCTTACGCCGAGACCATCACCGAGAACTGCAGATCCAAGTGCGCGGGCTGCGGTGCGGCATGTTATAAGGCGGGTATCTGTTATGAATAATGAAGAAAGATTAAAGCAGATGACGCGTCAGCAGCACCAGCACGAGTATGTGTGCAGAGGTGTTTTCGAACGTAAAGGCGCGCTGTCTTACATAGGACATTTGGACCTCAAGGCCGTATTCGAGCGTGCGCTTCGAAGGGCGGAGCTGCCTTTGCTGTATACTCAGGGCTTTAACCCGAGACCGATGCTCGTATTCGCACTGCCCCTCGGTGTCGGACTTGATACCGAAGGCGATTACTTTGATGTCTCGATGGAAGTGCCCGTCGAGCCCGAAGAATACATAAGACGCATCAATGAAGAGCTCCCCGACGGGCTCCGTGTCCTGTCTGCGGTCTCGATAGACGAACCCAAGAACAGCCTCATGAGCGTGGTAACATGTGCTTCATACCGCATAGAAGCGCCGGGTATCACGGATGCCGTGCTGAAGGTTTTCGGGCGGGAGAGCGTGGAGACCATGAAGAAGTCCAAGGGCAGGGAGATCAAAGTGGACATACGTCCTTTATTGATCAAGCCGCTGACGTCATCGACACCGGATGTCGCGGAATACATGTGTTATGCGGGTTCCCAGCAGAATTTAAGGCCCGATGTGCTGCTTAAGGCACTGTGCGAGACACAGGGGTACGATGAGAAGGCTGCGCTTGATGCGCGCATTACAAGACTTGCTTTATACGGCGGGACATACCCCGATCTGACCTCGATTGAAGGATTGCTTTGATTATAGTATTATTCTTTGCATGAATGATCGCGAACAGAAAATGGCAGAAACACTCGTAGGCATCTTCGAGAAGGTGCTTGTCGCTGAGGAGAAGTCCCTGCAGAAGGGCTATTTCTCGAATCTGTCTCTTGCCGAGATGCACACGCTCGATGCGATCGGACCTTATGAATCAAGGACGATGACGGAAACGGCGCAGATTCTCGGAATCACTGTCGGTACGCTGACCGTATCAGTCGACAGACTCGTTAAGAAGGGTTATGTCGCACGCTGCCGCGATGAGAAAGACCGCCGTGTGGTAAGGATCTCGCTTACAAGAGACGGCAAGCTCGCAGCAAGAATGCACGGTAAGTTCCACAAGGTGCTCGCGAAGCATATACTCGAGCCGTATACGGAAGATGAGCAGGAGCTTTTGCTCGGACTCGTAAAGGAAGTTGACGATTATCTTAATACCCAGGTAGCAAGATATGACAATAATGACAAGATAAGGCAGACTGCAAAAGACGTCGCTAAAGATGTAAGAAGGAGAAAAAACGATGACTGACGCCGATTCCCCCCGAGAACGTATGGAAGATAAGAAGGATCAGGTTTATGAAGACCTTCTCAATATGATCACAGAAGAATTCGGAATATCACCGACGGATGTAAATCCGGAACTCGATATAAGAGAGGATTTACAGTTCGATTCACTTCAGCTTTACTCATTCATCATCAACGTAGAGGAAGCATATGACATAAGGATCGCTGATGAGCTCATCGATCAGGTTCATACGATGAACGATCTCGTTGATATGGTATACGACATAATCAATAAGTAATCTCTTAATTAACAATGCGGTACATCCTGGTAATCAACAGCAGGAATAATAAGACGAATAACAAGAAGTTCGAAGACGCGGTTCTCCGTATATTTCAGGAGAACTCCGAACTTCGCAGCCGCATGGAATTGAAGTACACCGAATACCCGGGGCACGCTTATGATGTCGCGATGGAAGCATCGTCTAAGTACAAGGGTTCGGTCGCGGTAGTAACGGTCGGAGGCGACGGCACGATACATGAGGTCGCGAATGCTCTTGCATTCAGGCAGACTCCTCTTATCGCGATCCCGTTCGGCACCGGCAATGACTTCGTTAAGACGGTTCATCCTTCGTGGAAGAAATGGTCTTTATACGATTACCTTACCAACCTCGATAATGTAACTTACCGCCCGATCGATCTTATCAAGATCGACAGCTTTGATCTGATGGGCAACTTCATACCCGGGTGGTCGTCGTACTTTAACAACGTCGCATCGATAGGTCTCGATACCAAGGTTCAGGCTGATGCCAAAGCTTTGGTCGCTGCACATAACACAGAGTTCACACGTAATACCGCATATGCCCGTGCGGCTGCCAAGAATCTGTTCGGCACGCGTTCCAACCGCTTTACTTATAAGCTCGAGCTTGAAGACGGGTCTACGGTTACCGGAGACACGGATAAATATACATTGATCAGTATCTGCAACGGTAAGTACTACGGCGACGGTTTCACGCCCGCGCCGAATGCGTCAGTTGATGACGGACTCGCGAATGTATGTGTAGTCGATGACGTAAGTACATTAAAAGCGATATCGCTTATCCTTAAATACAAGAACGGCAAGCACGAGGGCAAGAACGGAATTCACACTTATAAAGCTACCAGCGGTGTGATAACAAGTTACGATCCGTCATTGCAGTTGTGCGGCAATTACGACGGCGAAGATTTCTTCGGTCACCGCGTGCGCTTCGAAGTATTGCCCGGCGCACTTAATCTCGGATACTTCGAGTGATCAGTTCTTATGGGCGCGCAGACGCTTCGGGAGGAGCTTGAGGTTCCTGTAGCGGCCCTTGAGGAAGCAGTAAAGTCCGGGGAATTTGCCTGCCGTATTGAAGAAGCGGCGGCGCTTGGAGCTTTCACGCTGAATAGCGCGCAGTTTGTTCAGATCATACTTGCCGTCCGGATATAACTTCTCGCACAATGCGAACCACTCATCAGCGTCCTCATCCATATAGTAGACGCCTTCCTCGCGCCACGGCTGGTAGGGCGCACCGCCCGCGAAGTGGATGATCAGAGGATTGTTATTCGCGGCGGAAAATTCGTCTGCGGTATAGTACGAAGATGCCTTCTTCGATGACACGCTGTAGATGTGAGCGGGCTTAAAGAATCTGCACGTGAACATCATGTTCGCGGACACGGGAAGAGGAGTGATCTCGTTATAGTAAGCGACGTTCATTATCTCCTGATCGGCGCCGAGGAATGTGTTCGACAGATCGATCGTCTTCACTGCATTAAGGAATTTCTCCGGAGCGTTGCTCTGCCTGCACTTGCCCGCATCGAAAAGCAGTATTCCCGAATTAAAATACTTGTCTTCCTTAGTGTGCCCGATCAGCACGTTAACCAAAGACGTCGACTGATCCACAACCGCGCCTAACGGATTGCCCTTAAGATCATAATGAAGTAATGACGAGACATCACCGCGGATTATCGTATCGCAGTCAAGATAAAGCACACGGCCTTCATCAACATAATCGGAGATAAAGAATCTCGCATACGGTGAATATCCGCCGCGGTAAGGAGGTATATCAGCCTCGACTAACCGTCTTGATATATCTTCGATCGGAATAAAATCTATCTTGCAGTTGAACTCATCTGCGATGCGCTGAAGATCATCTTTACGTTCTTCCAAAGATGATTCGATGATGTGTATAACGACCTCTCCGTTAAGACGGGAGAGAAGAGAATATAAGCTTACCGCGCAAAGCTCGCAGTAGTTCTTGTCTGTGGCATAAAGAATGTGATCAGTCATGTACTTATTATCACATACATTGGATAAAAAAACAGACCGCTTCGAATGAAGCGATCTGTCTTGAAAGTTAATCTTTACTGTTAATTAGAAAAGATCTACAGCCTTGCCGTCCTTGTCGAAGATCTTCTTCTCAGCAGCTACTACATAAACGTCACCGCCGAGCTTAGCAGCCTTCTTCTCGATATCCTTAAGAGCGATCTGCTGACCTTCGAACTCGAAGATGATCTTGCCAAGCTTCTTAGCAGCAGCCTTCTTTGCAGCGGGCTTCTTAGCAGCAGCCTTCTTAGCAGGAGCAGCCTTCTTAGCGGGAGCAGCCTTCTTTGCAGGAGCCTTCTTAGCAGCGGGCTTCTTAGCAGCAGGAGCAGCCTTCTTTGCAGGAGCCTTCTTAGCAGCGGGCTTCTTAGCAGCGGGAGCAGCCTTCTTAGCAGCAGCAGGAGCAGCAGCCTTTACTTCAGGCTTAGCAGCAGGAGCAGCAACAGGTGCCTTAACTTCAACTTTCTTCTCATCTGTAACCATAACTAAATTATCCTCCAAACAGATTGATAGATTTAATTTATATTTTTTACGAATTAATGTCAATTCTATTTAACTATTATTTTCTCTAAAAATGAAAATATGCTGTACATTCGTTACGAACAAATTGTCCAAACATCGTAACACTTGCAAACGTTGGTGTGCTTGAACAAAGCACGTAAAAGAAATATAATTTTATTTAATTCGGAGGGACGATGAACGACAAGTTAAAGGACATTGTATACAGTGATCTGTTCAGGTACACCGGCAATGCCAGACGTACCAAGCACATTTACACTACATACTTGCAGGAGCAGTGGTGCACTCCTGAGTTTCACTATATCTCTCTGATGAGAAGAACGAAGTTCTACTATGACGACATCGCCAACAGAGAGGGCTTCTTCAAGTTCTTGAGCAAAGTAAGATACGAGTTCTTTAACTGGAGACTCACACGTCAGTCCCACAAGTATCACATTCAGATCCCTTACGACACGAAGATCGGCAAAGGTTTTTATCTTGCACACTTCGGCCGTGTCATCATCCATCCCAAGGCAGAGATCGGTTACAACTGCAATGTATCTACGGGTGTAGTTATCGGTACACAGTTCAGAGGAAAGAGAAAGGGCGCACCTCACATCGGCAACTTCGTGTGGGTCGGTGCGAATGCGGTCATCGTAGGTAATATCACGATCGGCAACAACGTTCTTATCGCTCCGGGTGCATACGTTAACTTCGACGTGCCGGACGGTTCGATCGTCATCGGTAATCCGGGACTTATCAGAAGAGCACCGGGTGCTACATTAAGCTACATCAACAACACGATCCAGTTCGACGAATACAACGTCATGTCCGACAGCGGAACCGTCAACAGATCTTCCGTGCCGACAAGGCAGTCGAGGTACTGATGATCGGAAGCGATATCTTCAGGCGAAGACGAGATGAATTGTTAAACCGCATTCCTGATGGATCAGCGGTTTTTCTTTTCGCGGGGAAGGGAAGAGCGATGAGCCAGGATACGGATTACCGTTTCCTGCCCGACAGAAATTTCTTCTACATGACGGGGCTTTTTTATCAGGAAGGAAAGCTTATCCTCGTGCGCGAAAAGGACGGCAGTACGAAGACGATCCTGTTCGCACTGCAAAGAGACGAGTTGATAGAAAGATGGCACGGCAAGAGGATGCCTTACGAAGATGTCGCGCGCATATCCGGCATAGACGAGAATGATATTTACGACGTGCATGAATTTGATGAGCGTGCGTATCCTTTTCTTACGGGGTATGCGCTGTATGCGGACGGAACTTCGATAGCGGAAGAGAGCAGAAAGTTTATCGCGGAGCATGATGCGTGCGATGACTTGGGTCCCGTGTTAACTTCGATGCGAATGATAAAGAGCAAAGAAGAGATGGATGCGATCTGCGCTGCGGCGGTGATCACGGAGGAGGCTCTCGAGACGTTAAGACCGCTTGTAAGAGAGGGCGTTACCGAGCTTGAACTTTATACGCGACTCGAGTACGAAATGGCGCGCAGAGGATCGCTCATTCCCGCGTTCGAGACGATAGTATCGATAGGAACGAATGCGTTCTATCTTCACCACAGCGAACCCGAAGACGAGACCGGAATTACGGCGCGTCGGGGTGACATCATTCAGATCGATGTAGGTGCAAGATGCGAAGGCTACTGCGCGGATATTTCGCGTGTGTTCTTCGTCGGCGACTGTGATGATGAGGAAGAGCAGGACAGGAGGCAGAAGCTTCTCGGACTTATAAGAGTTCTGCGCACACGTGCATTCGAGTTTATAAAGCCCGGTGAGAGTTTTACTACGCTTAATCAGGAGATGAGAAGGATAGTCGGCGCGACACTCAGGTCATGGGGGCTTCTCGAGGAAGGCTGCACCGACGAAGACGTAAAGAATTACTACTGGCATAATACAGGTCATCACTTAGGACTCGATGTGCATGATATATGCGACAGACAGATGTCGTTTGCCGAGGGTAACTGCCTCGCGATCGAACCCGGAGTCTATATCAAAGAGTGGGGCATCGGATTCAGGATCGAAGATGATGTCGCAGTTACGAAGGACGGATGCAGACTGCTGTCGTCGGGTATTGATTCGGATGAATCGATCATCATAAGAGGTGTGTGATGAACATCGTTCTGATCGTTCTTATAGTGCTGCTCGTCGTGCTCGTGGTGTTCGCGGCGATCCTTTTTTACCAGAAGACTTGTTCAAGATTATTCCGTTCGATATTCGGTCGTAAGGAACCTATCCCGAAGGTCGACCGTTCACCTGTTAAGATCGATCAGAAGACAGTGTTCGGCAAGGGTAAGAACTGGTTCTACACGACACGTCAGGAATACATAAACGTCAGGATAGATTCGTTCGACAACACCAAGCTGTCGGGTTATTTCAGACCGTCGGCTGACCGTGATTCGAGATTCGCGGTTCTGCTTATGCACGCATACGGCGAGCACCCTTCTGAGTCTGCTGCGTATGCAAGACTTATGATGAATCAGATCCAGTGCCACGTGCTGATCGCACATGAGCGTGCGCATCAGATGAGCGGCGGAAAGTACTGCACTTACGGCATCTACGAGAGTGTCGATGTGATGAGATGGATAGGTTTTCTTAAGCGTCAGATAGGCGAGGACATAAGGATATTCATTGTGGGAAGAGGTATCGGCGCGACGGCTGCGCTTCTTGCCGCCCAGCAAAGTGATTTCCCGACGGAAGTCGCAGGTATCATCGCGGACAGCCCGCTTGCGGATCTTAAAGACTATGTTCGCATGAAGGTCAGGGAAGCGACCCGCACTGACAGCAACTTGATCGTTAATTCTCTTGATAAGAGATTCACGGATAAACTCAATGCGGATTTTTCCGCGGGCGATGCGGTTCACGGCGCGGGAAGGATACGCGTACCGGTGCTTATCTTCTCCGGTGCGGATGATGAGATCACGACTCCCGACAGCGTGCGCCGTATCTATGATGAATTAAGATGTCAGAAGCGAATGCTTGCAGTCGATCGCGCGGCTCATCTCATGGCTTACGACCGTGCTCCGGCTTCGATCGAGCGCGAGGTCAGAAGATTTGTGGAAAACTGCGTTGTGCGGCTTGTAAGCATAGGTAAAATGTAGTATATTGTCCCGCGGAAACCCAAAGGGTTTCTCTCGTAATCACGGGGAGCCGGTGTGCCCGGCTGAGAGTGTACTCAGAAGTACAGACCCGATGAACCTGTACGGATAATGCCGGCGAAGGGAGTTGATTATTTATGACCGGAAATTCCAACACCACTACTATGTCTTCCAACCGCGAGATGATCCTTAAGATCGTCACGGGAGGAATCGCACTCGCGTTAGCATTCGTGCTTTCGCAGATCAAGCTTTTCGAGCTGCCTAACGGCGGTACCGTCACGCCCGCAAGCGTGCTGCCCATCATTGTTTTCGCGATGGCTTTCGGACCTTCGTGGGGATTCGTTGTGGCGATCATCTTCTCGCTGCTGCAGCTGATCGGAGGCTACCTTCTCACGCCTTTCCAGGTGCTTCTGGACTACACTTTGGGCTACGCATCACTTGGTATCACGGGCTTCGCGGCGATGCCCTCTGCGAAAAGAGTGCTTTACAGAAACCCTCTGAAGAGATTCGCGAACGCAGGCTTTGTTAAGGCAGTTATTTTCACGGTAATCTCTTATATCGTGCGCTGGTTCTGCTCTGTGCTGTCGGGCGTCATCTTCTACGCGGAGTATGCGGGTGACATGAATCCCTGGGTCTATTCGATGATCTATAACGGCAGCTTCCTGTCGCTCGATCTTGTTTTTTTGCTCATTGTAATGGCAGTTTTGTACGTAGTTCTTATGAAGGCTTACAAAAAATCGTCTATATAAATAGATTTATTAGCGTTACGTCTTTTTTGAGGTCCCGGTTTATGTTAATATAAGCGGAAAAATAAATGGGGGTAATCTATGGCTACGATTTTTGAGCAGGAATCCAGAACATTCAGCGAGTACTTGCTTGTACCTAACCTTACAACGGAGAAGAATACTCCGGACCAGGTTGACCTGTCAGCACCTGTATGTAAGTACAGAAAGGGACAGGAGGAGTCCAAGTTAAAGATCAATATCCCTGTCGTATCTGCTGTTATGCAGGCTGTTTCCGATGACGGAATGGCAATCGCACTTGCAAGATGCGGCGGTATGTCTTTCATCTTCCAGTCGCAGTCGATCGAATCTCAGTGCGAGATGATCAGAAAGGTAAAGAAGTATAAGGCCGGTATCGTAGCATCCGATTCCAACGTATCCCCTGATGCAACGCTTGAAGATATCCTTAAGCTTCGCGAGGAGAAGGAGCACGGCACAGTAGCTGTTACCGAAGACGGTACTGCTGAGGGCAAGCTCTTGGGTCTCGTAACAACAAGAGATTACCGTGTAAGCCGTATGTCTCTTGACGAGAAGGTATCCACATTCATGACTCCTATCGAGAAGCTCGTTACGGCTCCCGAAGGAACAACACTTAAGGTCGCTAACGATATCATCTGGGACAACAAGATCAACCAGCTTCCTATCATCGATAAGGACGGAAGACTCGTAGGTCTCGTTTTCCGTAAGGACTATGAATTCCACAAGGCTAACCCTTATGAGCTCCTCGATTCCGATAAGAAGCTTATCGTAGGTGCCGGTATCAATACAAGAGACTATGAGGAGCGTGTTCCCGCTTTGATCGAAGCAGGCGCTGACGCTCTGTGCCTTGACTCTTCCGACGGATTCTCCGTATGGCAGCAGAAGGCTCTCACATGGATCAAGAGCAATTATCCCGACGTTATCGTAGGTGCAGGTAACGTAGTTGACGCCGAGGGCTTCAAGTTCCTCGCTGACTGCGGCGCAGACTTCATCAAGATCGGTATCGGCGGCGGTTCCATCTGTATTACACGTGAGCAGAAGGGTATCGGCTGCGGTCAGGCTTCCGCAGTTCTCGCAGTATCCGAGGCTCGTGACAAGTACTTCAAGGAGACAGGCGTTTACATCCCTCTGTGCTCTGACGGCGGTATCGTACACGACTATCATATGGCTCTCGCTCTTGCTATGGGTGCAGACTTCATGATGCTCGGACGATATTTCGCAAGATTCGACGAGTCTCCTACGAGAAAGCTCCTCGTCGGCGGTACATATGTTAAGGAGTACTGGGGCGAAGGTTCCAACCGTGCCCGTAACTGGCAGCGTTACGACGACGGCGGCAAGGGAGGCAAGATGGCTTTCGAGGAGGGCGTAGACTCTTATGTTCCTTATGCAGGTAAGCTCAAGGACAACCTCGATACATCACTTGCTAAGGTAAAGGCTACGATGTGCTCATGCGGTTCTTCCTCCATCGAGGAGTTCCAGCAGAAGGCAAGACTCGTAGTAGTATCGTCCACATCCATCATCGAGGGCGGCGCACACGACGTTATCCAGAAGGAAAACGACAGAACTGCTAGATAATCAATAAACTGAATATAAGAAAGAGGTTAACGACAATGGCTGAAGAGAAGAACAATGTCTTTACCAGTGACGGTTTTAAAAGACTGCAGGACGAACTTTCAGAGAGAAAGACTACAGTAACCGCTGAGATCACCGCAAGACTTGAAGAAGCAAGAGGACAGGGTGACCTTTCAGAGAACTCCGAGTACGATGATGCCAAGGAAGCACAGGCTAAGAACGAGGCACGTATCAAGGAGATCGAAGCTTTGCTCAAGGACGCTGTCGTTCTTTCCGATGACGATATCTCCAAGACTAATGTTTCTCTCGGTTCCACAGTTACACTCCGTGACGAAGAGACAAAGGAAGAGACAGAGTACAGCATCGTAAATGCTAACGAAGAGGACATCTTCGAGAATCGTCTTTCCGTTGATTCTCCTGTAGGAAAGGCCATCATCGGTAAGAAGAAGGGCGCTTCCGTTACAGTTACAACACCTGCAGGTGCTTTCAAGTACAAGATCGTTAAGATCGGTAAGTAATTTATTTACCGGTCGTAAACTTACAATTTGGCGCGAGAATTGAGTCGCGCCATTTTTAGCGTTAAGAACAAGAATAAGAAGAACAGACGGGAGACCAGTTATGGCAAGTGAGATCGAAGTAAGAGTGGAGAAGTTTAATAATCTCAAGGAAGCGGGCAAGAATCCCTTCGAGATTACTAAGTTTGACCAGACACACCATACAGATGAAGCGAAGGCTTTATATGATGAGCTTGAGGCGCAGCTTCTCGGCGACAGACCCGAGGTCGATGTTGAAGGCCTCGAGGAGCAGGACGCAAGAGCCAAGAAGAAGGCTGATTACGAAGAGCGCAGAGCCATCATGGATGCCAAACCGATCAACGTATCCGTTGCAGGACGTATGATGTTCAAGCGTGTCATGGGTAAGGCTTCCTTCATGTCTTTAAGAGATCTCAAGGGTAACATCCAGGTCTATGTAGCACGTGATGCGATCGGTGAAGAGCCGTATGCGGACTTCAAGAAGTCTGACGTCGGAGATATCTACGGTGTCGAAGGATATCTGTTCAGGACCATGACGGGTGAGGTATCCGTTCATGCGAATAAGATCACACTGCTGTCCAAGAGCCTTCAGCCTCTCCCGGAGAAGTTCCACGGCCTTACTGATACGGAGATCAGATACCGTCAAAGATATACTGACCTTATCTGCAATCCCGAGGTTAAGGACACATTCGTAAAGCGTTCACAGATCATCAAGGAGATCCGTAACTTCCTGGATACAAGAAACTTCATGGAAGTCGAGACACCTATGCTCGTAAGCAATGCCGGCGGCGCTGCTGCAAGGCCTTTCGAGACGCACTACAACGCTCTCGATGAGGATGTTAAGCTTCGTATCTCACTGGAGCTCTATCTTAAGAGACTTATCGTCGGCGGACTCGAGAGAGTTTACGAGATCGGCCGCGTATTCCGTAACGAGGGTGTTGATACACGTCACAACCCTGAGTTCACCTTGATGGAGCTCTATCAGGCTTACACGGACTACGAGGGCATGATGGAGCTCACCGAGTCCATGTTCAGATATCTGGCACAGAAGGTTCTCGGCACGACGAAGTTCAAGTACGGCGATATCGAGCTCGACTTCGGCAAGCCGTTCGAGCGCATGACGATGAACGATGCCATCAAGAAGTACGCAGGCATCGACTTCGATACAGTTAAGAGTGATGAAGAAGCCAAGGCTCTTGCGAAGGAGCATCACATCGAGTTCGAGGACAGACACACAAAGGGCGACATCGTAAACCTCTTCTTCGAAGAGTTCTGCGAGAAGAACCTGATCCAGCCTACATTCATCACGGATCACCCTCTTGCTATCTCTCCTCTTACGAAGAGGAAGCCGGACGACCCGGAGAAGGTAGAGAGATTCGAGCTGTTCATCAACACATGGGAGATGTGCAACGCTTACTCCGAGCTTAACGATCCTATCGATCAGCGTGAGAGATTCGCGGCTCAGGATGCTGCATTCGCGGCTGGCGATGAAGAAGCAAACCACACAGACGAGGACTTCCTCAACGCGCTCGAGATCGGTATGCCTCCTACGGGCGGTATCGGATACGGTATCGACCGTCTTGTAATGCTGCTGACGAACAGTGCAAGCATAAGGGATGTGCTGTTGTTCCCGACACTCAAGAGCATTAATTGAAAAAGTCAATAAAATCAGGGGTTCCCAGACTGGGAACCCTATTTTTACGCCAATTTGTGTGCCAAACGCTCAGACCGAAGGAAATGGGTGTGCTTTTCCAGACTTACAACACTAGTATGAGCATTGATGTTATAATCATTCTATCGGAGGTCAATTATGTCGAACGAACTCGCTTTAGCTAATGCAATAGCATCGGTGGAGATGGAAGGACTTCATCTTAGTGATGAAGGTTATGAGTTGTGTCGGCAGTATTCTGACAATGAGCTTACTTGGGATGAGTTCCTTATAGAAGCACTTGAGATAGTTAATAAATAGGTGGCTCATGACTAATAGTGTTCTGACAATTGAGATGATTAAAGATGTAATAGCTCCAATAGCTGCAAAGTATGGAGTTGAGAGTATTTATGTCTTTGGATCTTATGCCAGAGGAGAGGCTACTATAGACAGTGATATTGATTTCTTGGTTTTCGGCGGCAAGGGCTTCAAGTTGTCTATGGTATATGCATTAGCAGAAGAAATCCGCGAAGCCTTTGGAAAAGATGTAGATGTCTTTGAGATAAATGAGATTAATGTAGGCAGTGATTTCTACGAGAATGTCATGAAGGAAAAGGTATTAGTAGCATGAAATACTCGGATAATGACCGCCTGATAAAGATATTGGATAAGGGAAGAGAACTTCAGAAATATCTTCAGGATAATGCGGTTACCCGTGATGATCTAATCAATACTGTGTCATTGCAGTGGTTGGTAACTACTCCTTTATATAATATCGGTGAACATGTTTATTATTTGTCTGATGACTTTAAGAAGGCACACGACAATATTCCGTGGGCAATGATATCCGGTTTGAGACATCGTTTGGTTCATGATTATGAAGGAACTAACTGGAATATAATCGCAAATGTTGTTTTTGATGATTTGCCGGATTTGCTTGATATGGTTGAAACGCTTATTCAATAAACAACTGGTAACCACTGCAAAGGGCGGTTATTCCCCGTAATTGGAGTACCACTCTCCGTATTCAACTCTGTTGTTAACGAGGAAATTGCAAATGAAGAATTCCTGACCGTCAGCTTCAAAGTAATAGACTATAACCATATCATCTTCTGTCCGGGGATATGACTGATCGTAGGTCTCGACGACATTGTACAGATCGGCGCCGGTATCGGAGAAAGGTATCTCTTCACTTCTTATAAAAACCGCGTCAGGATCCTTCATCTGCGCCATCTCAAGGTAGTAATCTTCATCTTCCTTGGCAGGATCTCTGAAGGATGTATCGGGTAATCTCACGCTGCCGATATGGCGAAGATCGCCACCGCCTGCCGAAGAGAGAATGTAAGAATACTCGGGATCGTTATAAATGTCTTCACCTTCGTAATCGTTCATCAGCTGCTCATAGTATGCTGTGAGCCACCCCTCGCTGTGCTCCAGGTAGATAGTCCATCCGTCCATCCTTGATTCGAGATTATATCTTTGGAATACATCGGCTATCTTCTCGATGCCTTCCTGAACCTGCTCATCAGAGAACTCCGGATCCGCCGAATACCAGTAACAATCCTCGAGATTCGATTCTTCTTCTGTTAATCCGTATTCAGCACATATATCTTCCAATTCGGCCGCAGCATCTTCAAGAACATAGTAATGCAAAGCCCGGTTGAATGAGTCGTAAGAAGCCGGAACAGAACCGAACGATGCCCCGTCGATATTGATATCCGTCATATTACTTGATACCTGGTATTCGAACCCCTGAAGTTCGTCTCTTAAAACAACGACCGACCCTTCGTCATCAGTAGTCTGACTTACTACTTCGCAGGGACCATGGTCACGTCTCGCCTGCCTTATCAGACCGCGGGCGCTCTTAGGACTGCATCCTGTTGCCAGAATTACCGAAGATATGACAGATAAAGATAATACTGCGACACCGAACTTGTTTCTCATACCAGCATCCCCCTAATTCGAGTCTGTTGATTATATGATATTCGAGGATACTTTGATAATCAAACTAATTGCGTGGCAATCCTGTATTATTCAGAAATGCTGGGCAATTGTTACCATGGCTTCATAGATATATAAACTTAAAGAGGTATCACATGGCGCATATCCAACGTTGTTTATACGATGATATAAGTACGTTTATTGACCGCGAGGATAAGACGGTCCTTGGATACTTGTGTGAACGCTACCACGGCGATGCCCTTACTACAACACGCGAAGCGTGGCAACGGGAGATAGAAGTCCTTCAGACTGTCCTTTTCCCTTGAAAAGAATCTGACGGTAAGATCATCTTCGAGTACGATATCCCCAGACTAGGTAAAAGAATAGTTGTTGTTCTGTTGCTGCAGGGAATAATATTCTGCCTTGAGTTCAAAGTAGGCGAGACTAAGCTTTTACAGGATGACATAGATCAGGTGCTCGATTATGCCCTGGACCTTAAGAACTTCCATGTCTAAGTTTTTTACTTTTTCTTATACACATTTTATTAATAAATAATTGATTGGGTGTGATAGATTGTCTTACCTGAGACGATTAAGATAAATGAGTAGAACAAATTAAAAGGAGGTAATGCTTTATGAAAGATAATAAAGTTGAAAAAATAGAAATTCTTGATGCAAACGAATTAGAAGATGTTGCTGGTGGACGTGCATATAATGAAGAGTGGGTATGTCCTAAATGTGGATATGTTATATACTTAACCCATTACAATGCTAATTTTGGGGTCCAACAACATCTGGAAACACATGGTTTTGTGTGCTACGGTGCTAATTACGGCGAAGACTTTTGGAAGAGGGATACTTGATTACAATCGCGGATGCAGAAATGCTGTGTGCCAATTGTGTGCCAGAGTACCATATTCTTGTGTTATGTTCGCGTACGGATGAATATTGATGCGTATCGTCATGCCAAGTTGCATGACAGCGGTCCCGACACTCAAGTCCATCGACAAGAATTTAGTCTGGAAACCATTGATTTTATTGGGTTTGTCGATTTGGGACAGGAGCGTTCTGACGACAATCTGACGACAAAGCCCCGGCGGTACTCACTCGTGAAACGCCGGGGCTGATATGCGAAACGTATTGGTACTCAAGCGGCGAAAGAATCACTCATCGCTCAATTTGTTTTCGGGATATTCTTTGCCACAAAGTTTGCATCTCATTATTGCTCTGAATCCTTTTCTAACTTTAGCACTATAACAGCTAATAGTTTTTATAACCAGGCAGCTTTCAAAAAATATGCTGTCAGTAAGGAGAAAGATATCAATAAACTCATAGCTTATTCAAAACAACTGCTTGTTGAACCTAAAGTCAGAACATATATGGAGGTTCTTTTATGAATGATATGAGCTTAAAGGGCAAGATAAGGAATATTGCTATTGAAAAGAATGTATCTGCTTCGGCGGTTCTTCAGAATTATCTGATAAGGGCGCTCATAAAACATGAACCGATGCCCAAAGCGCCAAAATGGCATTTCTGGGTAAGGAAAGAAAACCGCAGGGATGCCTGACGGAGTGAGGAGACATAGGATATGGAATTTACCATGATAGAAACAGGGTGGTTGTCGATCCTGCCGCCCATTATAGCAATAGCCTTGGCTCTCAGAACAAAAGAGGTTTATTCCTCTCTGTTCATAGGCATCATCTCGGGAATGCTCATATATGCGTTCGCAGGAGATGGGAATGTATTTTCCGCAGCTACCATGACGTTTGACATGATGAGCAGCAAGATAGCTGACAACGCGTATATGATAATCTTCCTGGCTCTTTTGTGGGCAGTTGTAAGCCTTGTATCAAAATCGGGCGGAAGCCAGGCATACGGAAGGTGGGCAGGGGCAAAGCTTAAGACAAAAAGATCCGCGGCATTTGCCACGTCACTTCTTGGAATACTTATTTTCATTGACGACGGGTTCAACTGTCTGACCGTGGGAACCGTTATGAGACCCATTACGGACAGACTCCGCATTTCAAGAGAAAAGCTGGCTTATATCATAGATGCCACGGCAGCTCCGGTCTGTATCATCGCACCGGTATCAAGCTGGGCAGTAGCCGTTGCCAGTGAAGTCAGTGAAAAGAACGGGTTCGATATATTCCTGTCAACGATTCCCTATAACTTCTATGCTCTCATGACAATACTCATGGTATTTCTCATAAGCATTACCGGCAGTGACTTTGGCCCTATGAGGAAGGCGGAAGAAGAGGCGGGAAGAAGAACGGGTGAAGATAAGACGGGATCAGTAGCAGATGATACAAAGGGACATGTGATGGATCTGGTTCTTCCGATCGTGGTACTCATCATCTGTGCGATCCTTGGCATGGCTTACGTAGGTGGCTTCTTTGAAGGCGTAAGTTTTTCAGAGGCAATAGGATATAATCCGACGGCAGGATTATCCCTTGGGGCCTTTGCAGGTCTTTTATGTGCAGGAATTTTGTATTTGCCGCGTAAGCTTATGAAGCCTAAGGAGTTCATTGAATGCATCGTCAGTGGTATCGAAAATATCGTTCCTCCGATGCTGATACTGATCCTTTCCTGGAGCCTTGGCGGGGTGTGCCGACAGCTGATCGGAACGGGCGTGTTCATTTCGGGATTTGTAAATGGTTCCAGTCTGCCTCTTGGTTTTCTGCCGTTTTTGATCTTTGTGATAGCGGCACTGATGAGCTTTTCCATGGGAACCAGCTGGGGAACCTTCGGGATGCTCATCCCCATCATTACCATGATCTGTGAGACAGAGGCAGGAGCAGGGCTTCTTATACCTGCGCTTGGAGCAACGCTTGCAGGATCCGTATACGGAGATCACTGCTCTCCGATATCCGATACTACGATCCTTGCTTCAACGGGAGCTGACTGTAAGCACATAAGACATGTTGAGACACAGCTTCCCTATGCAACACTTGTCGCGATTGTTTGTGCGGTCGGTTATCTGATCGCAGGCTTTATGAAGACTCCGGTAGTAGCTTTAGTTGTAGAAACGATACTGCTTGCAGGCAGTGTTCTTGTTTTAAGCAACAGAAAAAAGTGAAGGAGGAATAGGGATTTGGAGATCAAAGCAGTTAAATTCAGAAAAGACGGGTTTTACTCACAGCCGTTTGCTTTTGGAGGGGAAGAGTCCCGGATGAGAACAGCCTTGCATTTACCGGCAAGGACATCTGCACGTATATGGAGGCATTTGCTTCTCTTGGATATAAGCCTGAACAGGTGACAAAGATCCTGCTTACCTACAGACATGCCGATCATTTCCGACACTTAAATCCATTAACTGAGAAAACTCAATAAAATCAGGGGGGTGCGGGCTTGAAAAAGCCGTTTACTGTACCAATTGTGTACCAAACCGTCAAGAGTGCAATAAAATCGCACATTGTCAGATTTCATTACAGAAAAAGGTGTGAAAAGTATACATATTATTATGTCTGATGAAGATCCCGTAGCTGATAAAGTGAGTGGCAAGTACAAGCACATCTATAAAGATTTGCAGGTATAGTTGATAATAAGTGTTCTGATACAGGACCGACGAACAGCTCGCTGGTTTTGCGGCTTGGAGACCTTCGTTCGAGAAAGCCTGACCTTCGATATCAGATAAGTTTTGATCCGCAGTTTGTACAGAAATTGCCGGCGCCTGCTGGGCTTCCGCAATTGGGGCAGAACTTCGGACGGACCGCAGATGAATAAGCAACGGATGAAGCTGTGGCTGCAGGTGCAACAGTACCCGCGGTCATGGCTTTATTCTTGGCTTCTTCGAGCGCATTGCGGGATGCTTCATCGCATGTGATGGAAATGATCGTGACCCTTGTGTCGTATCCTGCCGAGGAGACCTTCTGTCTAATCGTCTCTTCGATATCCCTTTTGTGTGCGATGATTTGTTCGGTGGGAATACACTGTGAAGCCAGCTTGGCTAAGCCGTCGGCAAGTCCGAGGAGAACTGCGACCTTTATTCCTGTCTTCTGATTCTCATCTATGTCGGCTTCTGTCTCGATCATGCCGTTGGCTCTCATATTTACTGTGACATTGTACTTGGCATCTGCATAAGGGATGGGTGCCATTGTGCCCCAGGGAAATCTTGTCATAAGCGAATCCTCCTTTTATTGTTAAGATTATAACTTAATCTTAACCGTTCCTGCAGTGCTATGAGCCCGATAATCTTAAGCATGTTTCGGGTAATGTCTTTTGCACTGTGGAACATGATTCTCTTGTCATAAGTAATGGCAAGTGGTAGCGATAAGAGGTTTACGTCGATGCCGGTTCGTGCTCTGATATGAATCTGTCGAGAATTTCTGCTGCATCGCCGATGATTTCGGCACAGGGTCTTTTCCTGTAGTATTCGTCGGTGCGCGCCTCGGGAGTTGAGATGTCGTGCTTGACGTTAAGTCCCAGCATCTCACGGCATATGATGGAGCCGTGGTTCTTCTCGAATTCCTTGGCGAGCTCCTGTATCTTTGCATATAACTCTGCTTTGGGCGTGCCCGTTTCAGGACCGTCGTAGCCGTAGAGCATTCCTGCTACCATGAACATTCCCGTAACGGATCCGCATACTTCGCGAAGTCTGCCCATCCCTCCGCCGAAAGCGGATGCGAGCTTCATCAGTGTTGATTCGTCCTCGCCCGTGACGGGAAGCAGATCCATAAAAGCAAGCATAATGGACTGTGAACAGTTGTAGCCTTTCTTAAAATTTTCCATTGCAGTTTCTCTTCGAGTCATGTGCTCACATCCTTTTCGCGGTATAAATACATATTACCGCTTGCTTGGAAGTGAAACAATTATGGCGATTGGTTTATAATTATCGGGAGAGAGAAAACTAACGGGGCGGGTGTGTTCACTTTGGGGTGATATGATATTTGGGAAGTCGTTGGTGAGGTATGAATAAGTTTATTAAGGATCCAATAGATATCGAAAGTGTGATTAGTGATCCTGATATTGCACTTATTAGTGATAAGACAGAGTCGAGGGCGGAGCTTGTCAGGTCTTTTGGTAAGTATCTGAAGCTTACGAGACGGGACAAGAGATTCTCCGATTACTATTCCGAACAGATATACGGGTGTACTGTTCCGAGTATGTTCTTCGCATTGAACGAGAGCTTTAAGGTTGATGTAAAGAGCTTGATCAAGTCCGATGATACTATACTGGTATCGGAGCCCGATATCTATTACAACAAGGATGCCTTTGATTCGGGGAGGATAAATCTGTGCTTTGTCATAGGCTACTCGGGTTCGGGTAAGTCTGTTCTTACCAGAGAGTACATAGGTTCCGATATAGAGAGGGTCGAGCTTGACGATATTGTCTGCGTTAAGGATCACTACAGTCTCGAAGGGCTTCGACGTGAGAGCATGATGCTTTATTCCTTCTTTACTGGAGCGGGTTCCAAATACTATATCTCGAGACGGGAACGCGATCTTTTTGAAGAGCATGACAAGGTCTTTGTCGACTTCATAGAATATGCGTGTGAGTATGCGGCCTCGCATAAGGATCGCAAGTTTATCCTCGAAGGGATATGGACCTATCTGTTCTTTGGAGATCCGTCTTTGTTTGACGATTACGCCGTCTTTATAAAGGGTACTTCATTGATTAAATCGAAGCTGCGCCGCCTGAGACGTGAATCCTCAGGAGGTGTCGGAGGGACGTGGAACAGGATACTTGAGTTCGGGATCTACATGACCGACTCTCTTCTTCACGACAGCAATGTTGATAAGTGGCGGCATCATTTCGAGAAGAAGACGGATGTCGTTTTCAAGCCGGAGGAGAGCCGGATAAGTATCCTTCGCGAGAGTGTAATGAATCAGATGAGTGTGATCAACTCGTGCTTTGTTCACGGAGACGATGAAGGCATACGGAACCTGATGGAGTCTGTGTCTTCTGAGGATTCGCCTCAGGCTCGGTTTGTTATCGATGAATGTAAAAGAGCTTTGGAAGATTTGAAGCAGGTGTAGGATAGAGTTTATGTCGCAGTCGGGAAGTAACAATTCACCTCTCGGGATGAGGATAGGCGAGAGCGTATTTTGTATCGGGTATCTGTTTTTTGCACTTATTGCCGGCATTGTTATGCTGTCTCGTTACGACGGAAATCAGTACATGCTCTATGCGGGGATAATGGTGCTCGTGCTCTGCTTCGGCGATTCGTTCCATCTTGTACCGCGTATTATCCGTAATGTTCGCGGACCGTCTTCCCGTTCTTCGTTTTATCTTGGTCTAGGCAATCTTGTGTCGTCGATCACCATGACTCTTTTTTATGTGCTGATGTTTTATGTCGTATGCTACATGAACGGTATGCATGATGTCGGCACGGTGGATTATGCGGTGATGGTGCTCCTCGACATCCTTGCTGTTGTACGCATCGGGTTGTGCCTTGTTCCTTCTAACCGATGGTTTGACGGTGTGGGAGATTTGAAGTGGGCGATTATTCGTAATGTGCCGTTCGTTATTATGGGTATCCTTATGGTAGGATGGCTTCTTTACAGGAGCATCGTTTACGGCTGGGGGATGTATCTTCTTTCCGTACTGATTATTCTAAGCTTCGGTTTTTATATTCCGGTTGTTTTGTTTGCCAGGAAGAAACCGATGGTGGGGATGCTTATGATTCCCAAGACTATCTGCTACATAGTGATGATCTGTTTGTTTCTTTGATCATATTGTAAGCTTCAATGCCCCTGTCCCCCTCTTCCTTTGTATCGTACTTTCTCTTGTAGATTTTGTCTCTAGACAAGCATCGACAAAGGCGCGTACCCTTCTTCAATGGCATGAAGACACACATTTGCAGTCTCTGCGATGAATACTCCTCTTTCCCGAAGTTGCGGTTCGGTCGCCCTAATAAACAAGTCGAGATCAGAAGAGTCGATGCTCTTTACTTCAGTTTGTTCAACGATCATTTGTTATTCGCGAATCTCGCGGAAGATCAGCCTGTTCGGATCACACCTCTAATTCATTCGGTATGAACATATACTCGAAGTCGAAGAACTCCAATGCCTCTTCCTCTGTGACCTCTGTCCTGTCATCCGTCCAAATACCTGTCGTGCTCATGTACCAGGCAATCTCACCCGTCTCATCGTCGGAGAAGTAGGATTTGTTCAATGTCAGCTCACCGTTATCGTAAGTGTAGTTTGCAAGGCATGCATATGCGGCACCGTTTGATCCTCTGTTATAGAAAGATCCGTCAGAGCAAAGATAGTAAGAGTTACGTGCTCCGCCTGCAATAAAGTGTACAAGCTCACCGTCTCTAACCGTGTAACCGTCATAGATGACGGCACATTCCTCACCGTCTTCATTTACCATATGCTGATATATAAGAAGTTCGTCCACGCCGTTTCCGTCCACATCAATCAACGTGTAGTAGATAGGATCCTCGGAAGGAACATACATCAGGTCGGGAGAGACTAATTCCGCCATAGAGGACATGGTCTCATCATCAGCCTGACCGCTGTGGCAATCACTTATAGTATCGAGTATCCCGTCGTAAAGACTCGTAACGGAAGACATCGATTCCGCATCACTCAAAGAGCTCTCTGCGGGAGCGGTCTCGCTAACGATCGACGAAGCCGCCTCTGTCTGTGCATCGGAAGCTTCGGATTCCCTGCTTCCCGAATCATTGGAGCAACCAATAACAAGTCCTCCTATACATGCTGTAATCAACGCAATCTCATATACCTTTTTCATATCAGACACCTCTTCCCGATAATCATCGATAATTACATATAAGCATTATACGCCCGGATTTGATTCCGGTCTGTTTGCCATGCCTAAAATGCATCCCCAAAAACTGCCAACAAACTCTTGATTTTTGTTAGCAGGTTTTATTGCCCGGACGACACGCACTTCTTCGGGATGAGTAGTATGTTATATTGGCAGTTATAAAGACTCCTTCAGAATATTTCGTATCTCATCTTTGGTAAGCACCTTGTATCCGCCTTCAAGGATCAGAGTTCCTTCCGTGATACCGTCGATCATGTCTTCTGTCGCTCCAAGTTCGCTAAGGCTCATTGCGACACCAAGAGTCTTCATCCAGTTCTCCATTGCTACAAGACCTTCTTCTGCGACCTTCTCATCTGACTTGCCTTCAGAAGAGACGCCCCAGACTTCCTTAGCAAAACGGACAAATTTCTTGAGACCGTACGGCATGATATAGCGGTAATAAGGAAGAGATACAGCAGAGAGAGTCATACCGTGGGTGGCATCGGTATAAGCGCCGGCTGACTGACCGAGCATATGTACCATCCAGTCTGTTGTCTTACCTCTTGATATGAGGGTGTTGAGCGCCCATGTGGCTGTCCACATGATATTCGATCTTGCTTCATAGTTTTCCGGGTCCTCGATCGCGATAAGAGAACTGTGGATAAGGGACTTCATCAGAGCTTCTGCAATATAATCGCTCGTATTGTCGTCTTCTCCTGAGAAATACTGCTCACAGATGTGATTGAAGATGTCATATATGCCTGCGACCATCTGTCTCTTAGGGAGTGAGAACGTAAACTTCGGATTAAGGATCGAGAACTTCGGCATGACCTCTTCTCCGAAAACGTGTCCTATCTTAAGCTTCTGCTCGTGGTTGGTAATTACGGCACCTGCGTTCATCTCTGATCCTGTTCCGGCCATAGTGAGGATGCATCCGACGGGCAGGATCTCACATGTCGGCTCCTCAAATCTCAGATAGTATTTGTCCCAGGGATCCTCATCGCAATTAACCGAGACAGAAACAGCCTTGGCATAATCACAACAAGAACCTCCACCTACTGCAAGAAGAAGATCAACATTATTGTCGCGGGCGATCTTGATGCCTTCACGTAGTTTTTCGATGGTGGGGTTGGGCATGACACCGCTATCTTCCACGATAGTCTTGCCATTTTCCTGCAAGATCTTTACTATCTCGTCATAGACACCGTTCTTCTTGATAGACCCGCCTCCGTAAATGAGCTGAACAGTCTTACCGTACTTCGGGAGTTCCTCATTCAAGTACTTAAGAGAATCATCTCCGAAGTAAAGCTTTGTTGCATTCTTGTAGCTGAAATTACCTAACATCTTGATTTCTCCTTTACTGATATATAAGTGTTATCGTTACATCCCCATTTGACAGAAGGGAAGTCATCTCTTCTTCAGACAGATCGATCTTTCCAAGCTTTGTATATGCCCAAGAATTAGACCCGTAGAAGATCACTATCTGATCGCCGGAATACAAAACGATATCTCCGGAAGATGTTGTTATCTGTTCATCATCTCGGGCAATACTTTGTCCGATGGATCCGACCTGCTCAAACTCGCCGTACATGGACAAGCTGATCATAAGCCCGTTCCCGGCAAGTGTCTTCAGTTCTTCCACAGAAGCATTATCTTCCCAGGTTACAGGAACTTCAGTGTCCCCAATCATTAATACCATTGATGCTGCCTCCTCCGTAACGATAGTTGTCTCCGTTGGTGCAGAACTCGTCTCAATTGTCTCGTTAATAGTTATGTCCGGTTTGGCTGTTGGTTCAGTTGTAACAGCACAGGAAGAGGTACATCCGAAAAACGCTATCAAGGATATGCTTGCAATAAGAACAGTTGCTTTTCTCAGTCCCATGTGAGTTTACCTGTCTTCTGTGCGATCTCGTATTTTTTCTTCGCTTCGATTGATTCAATCATACAACTTGGAGCTAACTCTAAGTCAAGATCTTTTCCCCAAAAACCTCGGATTTTGCTCCAAGGTCTTTGGTTCATTTAATTTCTGATTATTGTTACCACGCTTTTTTCTCATCTTCGCTTCTATGTTTCGTCTTTCTCTCTTCAACCATCTTCACAAACCATTCCACCATCTTCGGGTCATAATGAGAGAAAAATGAACTCTCATGCCTATCAATCGAAGATATCTTAGCCATCTCCTCTTTAATCCTTATCCTTCGAACGGCAGGTGCATGGTCGCATATTTCTCTACCTGCTCTTCATCTGCATGATAATATTTCTTCGTTCCGTCAAGCTTTGCGATTTCTGCCATTTCTTCTTCCGTAAGTGTGAAGTCGAAGATATCCGCATTGTCACGAATGTGATCGGGATTCTTGGAACCCGGGATTGTTATGAATCCCATCTGTGTATGCCAGCGGAGTACGATCTGAGCATTGCTCTTGCGATACTTATCCGCAAGTTTTGTGAAGACATCCTCATTCACGAGGCCTCTGTCTCCATGTCCCAGTGGATACCACCCCACTGTCGCCGTGCCATACTCTGCGAGCCTGTCCCTGATCTCCTTTTCGGTGCAGTAAGGGTGTGCTTCCATCTGAATCACATGTGGCTTGATCTCGGAATCCGCCAGGAGTTTCTCAAGCTTCTCTCCCTCGAAATTAGAGATGCCCAATGACTTCGCCTTACCATCCCTATAAGCCTTCTCCAACATCCTATATCCTGCCATATAGTTGCCTGCAGGCTGATGGATGAAAAGAAGATCAACATAATCAAGATCAAGTCTTTTCAGCGTGTCATCTACTGCGCTTTCCTTCTCGTAAAGAGTTGCCCAGATCTTTGTGGATACGAATACCTCTTCTCTTGTAACAATTCCCTCATTGATCGCTTTCTTAAGAGCTTTGCCTACAGCCTCTTCGTTCATATATGCATTGGCTGTATCGATCATTCTGTAACCGAGTTTCAAGGCTGCATAGACTGATGTCTCTGTGTCATCGGGGCTGATCATGAATGTTCCGATACCAAGCACGGGAACCTCTACACCGTTGTATAATCTGATATTTTCCATTTTGAATACCTCCTCAGAAGTTATATTCGCTTTGATAGTATGAGTTTACTGGACTTACAAAGTGAAGTACAATGCCAATATCGGCGACTGCTATATCAAATGTGAATAGTGAGGATGTAATAATGATAGACATATACATGCTGGAACAGTTAAAGACTTTCGCGGAATGCGGAACCTTGTCAGCTGCAGCCGACATCCTGAACACCTCCCAACCTTCGCTTACAAGATCTATGAAACGCATGGAAGATGAGTTGGGTGTTGTTCTTTTCACTCGCAGCAAGAACCATCTCGGACTAACGCAGACTGGAAAGATGGCCGCAGAGTATGCTGCACAGCTTCTATCCGTGACACTGGATTTTGAAGGAAGGGTTCGCGCTTACGACAGAAGTCTTCACACAATTTCCGTCGGATACTGCGCTCCGGTTCCGCAAAGCGTACTGACACCGATCATCAATAACACATTCGCCGGTATGACAATATCAGCAGATATGACAGATGACTCCGATTTTCTTAATAAGCTCAAAAATGGCACCTATCAGCTTGCCGTTACTCATTTTGAACCCGACAAGAGTGTTTTCTACAGCAAAAAGATCGGACACGAGCAACTGTATATATCTCTCACACCGGGTAATCCGCTTTCCTTTTATCCGGAAATCCATCTTAAAGACCTCGATGGTCTGACGATCCTGCTTTTGAGCCGCATAGGTTTCTGGTCTGCTGTGCACCGAGAGAAAACTCCTAACACCAAGTACCTCCTGCAGGTAGAAGATGATTCTTTTCGAGAGATAGCTTCAAATTCCAAATATCCGGTCTTCTCATCCAGCTACTTCATAAACAGAGGAGAAACATTTCCGGATCGCATTAACATTCCGATATCCGACAAAGAGTGCAGTACAGACTTTTATCTCGTTTGCATGCTATCGGAAAAACCAAAATACGATAAATTGTTTAAACATGTGAACGAGAACACAATAAAATAAGGATTATTGCGCTTGTCTGATCAACAAATCCGACTTTATACAATCCAATGTTCTGCATTCTCTGCTCCGGCAAAGCTTTCAAACGCATCTTCTTTGTGGAGATGTTTGATAATCTTCGGTTATAATATCAGTCAGCATAGAATAATGGAGGGAAGATCATGCCGCCTTCAAGAAGAAGTTCAAGTTCGAGCTCGCACAGAAGCTCAAGTTCACACAGAAGTTCAAGCAGAAGCTCTCACAGGAGCCACTCCTCGAGCAGGAGCAGCCACAGCTCCCACAGCAGCAGGAGCTATTCTGGCGGGTCGCATACTTTCGGAAGTTACGGGAAGACAAGGACCGTAACTCCGCCGAAGAGACAGCGCACCAACCAGCCTCGAGGCTACGTCGGGTCGACCGTGGCCCCTTTGCTTCGATCTTCGAGACACGATTATCAGTACTATCCTTCAAGATGGTACGACGAGTCCACAGGCACGCAGTATGAGGCAGGTTACTACGACGAGAACGGACAGTACTACAAGAACGTCGCCGTCAAGAAAGGCAGCAGCTATGAGACGCTTCTGGAGTGCGAATACTGCGGCACACAGATCAAGCTTAAGTGGGAGGAGGGAGCCATTCCTTCGTGTCCCAACTGCGGAGCGCAGCTTACGAGTGTAGCCGACAATGCTGTTGTTGAGGACGCGCTTCAGGATCAGATCGTATCTTCCGGCAACTACAGAAGAAGTTCCGGCAGCGGCTGTGTAAAGCCTATTATCATCGCACTGTCGTGCTTCTTCTTTCTGCCCACGCTGTTTTACGCATGCATGACTAAGATCATGAACATCGACAGCAGCCCCCGTACGGAATATGTGCAGGAGGAGGTCGCGGACGACAGCATCTACATCGATGTCCTTGGAAGAGAGTGTTACTGGGATGACGAATTCGAGTGCTACTACGACGAGGAGACCGACTGCTACTTCGTCTACGCAGATGAGGTCAACCCTCCTGAGTGGCAGTACTGGTACGAGGGCATATCATCCGACTACGGTGATTACGGCTGGATGTCTTATCACTACGACGAGGGACTCTGGTACATAGAGACAAGTAACGGTAACTGGGAAGTGCTCCCTGATTCTTATGACACATCTTCTCTTTGGCACGTGCCCGAGATGGGAACAGGCAAGTACATGGATCAGGAATCAATCTATGTCGAAGAGATAGACAGGACATGTGAATGGATTCCTGAAGAGGAAGCGTATTACGATTATGACACGGACTGCTACTTCTTCTATAACGACTATGTGGAGCCGCCGATCTGGCAGTACTGGTACGACGGAATCTCTTCAGATTTCCCGGGGTACGGCAACATGGAGTTTGATACCGTCGAAGACTGCTGGTACATCGAGACCCGCGAAGGCAACTGGGAAGTGCTCCCGGAAAACTACGACACAAGCAGCCTCTGGCATATGGAATAAGAGACAGCGAAATAGATGCTTAACGCACTTAAAGTAAGGAGTTACGGAGAAACAACAGTTGGATATCAGAAGCCAGATCGATCTTAAAAACACGTGATGTATTCTCCTTTGATGGAAAAGATCATAAAAGAGCACCTTCGTAATACATATTCGAACGCTGCCCTATCGCGGAATTTGCCAAGGCTCACCCGCGAAAAACGGATGACAAAGGGTACTGGTACAACGATTAGATAACCGTCGGTACTTCCCAAACAGCACCATTATACCCGTTATACCCATATGGATTGGGTATAATACTTTTATGAATGATGCTATCACCGACAAAACGCAGAAATGGAACGAGAAATCGCTATGCTGACGAAGGTAAGCATCTCGAAAAGGAGTTGTTGAACATCAGAGCCTCATGCCAAGGGAGGTTCTTTTGTAGACAGTTTTTATAAAACTCGCCTGAAATGTGAAGAATCAGTAAAAAGTGAGAAATGAGATGGAGCCATCATTATAAAATCTGGTGGCTATATTATAATTATTGAGTATCCGATATATGTTTTATTGGCAATTCGTTACTTGTGAGATTATTCACGGTAAGGGGGATTGTACCAATAATGGACTTATATCTGCGCTACAATATGATTGAGGTAATAGATCTGACGACACAAGCGAGAGTCGGGAAAGGGCAATGAGATGCTACCTGAGGAATTAGCTCGTGAGAAGATAGACAAGCAGTTAAGTAAGGCCGGTTGGAATATCGTTCCTCGTGATGAGTATGTTCCAAATACTACATCTGCTGTCAAAGAAGCTTTGATGAAAGGTAACACCGAAAGTGATTACCTTCTCTTTGTTGATAACAAGGCAATTGCTGTTGTCGAGGCAAAACGCGAAGAGAATCCACTTGGGGCTGATGTAGAGAAACAGGCTGAGGATTATTGTAGAAATCCTCAAGAGTGGTATGGACTCTGGTGCGATAAGTTCATACCTTTGGTGTATATGGCAAATGGCAAGAAGATATATTTTAAGAACTTGCTTAGAGATCCTAACGGAGATTATGTAGAACTTAATGAGATGCATTCTCCGAAGAAGATGCTACAACTTATCAGCGCTAAGTCTGATTTCGGTGCGTTACCCAAATTGGAAAGACGCGGATTAAGAGAATGTCAGTATCATGCGGAAGAAGAGTTCGAGAAATCATTGAAGGAAGGTAAAAAGAAGAACCTGGCTATTCTTGCAACAGGCAGCGGTAAGACATATCTTGCCTGTTTGGCAAGTTACAGGCTTTTGAATTACACACCCACTAAGAGAATACTTTTCCTCGTTGATCGAAATAATCTTGCTCGTCAGACCGAGGCAGAGTTCAGTCGATTCGATATGACAGAGAAGCAGCAAGAGATGAGTTCCCTCTATGAGATCAAACGGCTTAAAAATGAGAGTGATATCAGAGCTGATATTGTTATCTCGACTATACAGAAGTTGTTTGCGGTTTTAACCGGACAAGCAATCACCGAAGGTAATGAAGATGCTGAAGATGAAGCGGCAAAAGCAGATGATGAGAAGGCTTCAAAAGAAGTGATCACATTAGGTGATGATCTTAAACTTCCGAAGGATTACTTCCAGTTGATAATTGTTGATGAATGTCATCGTTCCATTTATGGTAAATGGAAGGCTGTATTAGATTACTTCTCTTCGGCAAAGGTCTTGGGGCTCACAGCGACTCCCACACCGGAAGCATATGCATTCTTCAATAATAATGTTATTGAAGAATATACTTATGATGAGTCTGTAGTTGATGGTGTTAATGTGCCGTCGCGTGTTTATAGGATCGCTACAGAGATTACAGAACACGGAGGCGCAATCAGAGAAGGAACAACAATATCGGAGACATCCCGTAAGACCGGACAGACAACTTCTTATGAAGCTACAGAGAGAGTTGATTACGATCCGAATCAGCTTGATCGCTCTGTTATAAATGAAGATCAGATAAGGAAAGTTCTTACTTCATATAAGAATTCCATATATGAAGATCTTTATCCAAACAGAGAAAAGAAATGGGAATATATCCCTAAGACTCTTATATTTGCAAAGGACGATAATCATGCATCCGAGATAGTCGAAGCAGTAAAGGATGTTTTCTCGGAAGAGTTCGAAGATGGGAGAGTTCCAGAACGCTTTGTACAGAAGATTACATACTCGTCCGGTGACTCCAATTCATTGATTCGCGATTTCAGAACAGAGAATGATTTTAGAATCGCTGTCACGGTTACATTGGTTGCTACCGGTACAGATGTTAAACCTCTTGAAGTTGTATTGTTCATGAAAGATGTTCAGTCTGATGTACTCTATACGCAGATGAAGGGACGCGGCTGTCGTGTTATAAGCGATGATAAACTTAAAGAAGTGACACCGAATGCAGACACAAAGGAGTGTTATTATATCGTCGATGCGGTCGGTGTTACAGAACATGAGAAGAGAATACCTCCTCGCGGCCCTGGTGGAGAACCCAGAAGGAAAGTTTACACTCTGGAGATATTGCTCGAGCATCTTGCTCATAATGAATTGAGTAATGAGAATCTCTGGTTATTAAGAGATTATTGCTCTGCAATCAATGCGAGATATGAACATAATGCTTTGTTTGGAAGGCACCTAGAATACTTTATCAATTTCTATGGTTTTGCTCCAAGAACGATAGCGGGAAAAATCCAGGAAGCAACTGATAACGGTTTTCTTGTTCAGTATGAATATTTTGGACCTTCGGAAGATAATTCTCAACGCATGAGATTGATAGCAGATCTTATAAATAACATTGCGGCAAGAAAGAAACTTCTTGAGATGCAGCGGGGATATATTGTTAACACGAATGAGGACCCCGATGTAATTATCTATGCCGGATTCTCCAAGGAAACAGCAAAAACATATATTGAGAACTTTGAAAAGTATCTTGAAGATAACAAGGATAGCATAGAGGCGTTGAGGATTATCTATAACTCTGAAGATACAATTATTACTCATACGATGTTGAGTGAACTTCGTGATAGGCTCCTATCTGAGAGCAAGCAATATGGCGTATATCAGATATGGAAGAATTACAAGTTATTGGATACAGACGGAAGCGTTGATGAGCTAGATACGAAGACAAATATTAATGCTCTTACAAACTTGATACAGATTGTTCGATATGCATATAAGAAGAATCCGATCCTGACAAGTCTCATTAACGGATATGCTCAGAGATTCAGCCTGTATTGCGGTCAGCAACAGCGTAAGCTTACAGATGATCAGATAGAAATAATGCGTCAGGTTGCAGAGTTTGTTATTAATGACGGTGCAATCTCTGTGAAAGACCTTAATGAGATCGATACCGACCTATGGCGTAAAGGTATAACTGTCTTTGGCGCTCCTATGCTTGCTGAAGAGATGCAAGTATTATCAAGATTTTTATTAAAGGTGGCTTAAGAAATGGCAAATCAAAAGACAGAAGCAACGTTATTGAAGAGAGTATGGGATATAGCAAATGTCCTTTCTGCAGCAGGAGTTGGGTTTACCGATTATATAACGCAGTTAACATATATTCTATTCCTTAAGATGGATAACGAGAAAGAAGAACTCGGGCTGGGAAGCTCAATTCCTGCCGGTTATAAATGGGTTGATCTTGTAGGTCTTAACGGAACAGACCTTGTGGAAAAATATGAGGATATTCTTGATGAACTGTCAAAGGATGAGGGATTAATCGGTACTATCTTTACAAAAGCAACGAATAAGATTGATCGTCCGGTCATGCTCAAGAAAGTTATCGATATGGTATCGGAAGAAAACTGGTACATGATGGAAGGTGACTTTAAGGGTGCCATCTATGAAGGTATTCTTGAAAAGAACGGACAGGATAAGAAGAGTGGTGCAGGTCAGTATTTTACGCCTAGAGCGCTGATCTCGGCCATTGTAGATGTTGTTGATCCTAAGATAACAGAAACAGTTATGGATCCATGCTGTGGTACAGCAGGATTCCTTCTTGCTTCCTACGAACATATGCGTAAGCAGAGCAAGGATGTTGAGAAACAGAAGTTCTTGAAGAACGATGCTCTGCATGGTGCTGATAACACCTCTTTGGTAGTTACATTAGCATCCATGAACCTGTATTTACATGATATCGGTGTGAATAAGAGCCCGATTGCATATAGGGATTCTCTGATTGATACCACAGATGATATGTATCAGGTCGTATTAACGAATCCCCCTTTTGGTACACGTCCTCAAGGAAGTATGGAAGTATCAGCTAATAGACCTGAATTCATAAAAACATCGGACAATCAGGTTAACTTCTTACAGCACATAATGTCTATTGTTAAGACTGGAGGTCGTGTTGGTGTTGTTCTTCCCGATAGCGTTCTTACCGACCAAGGAGCTACTGCAAAGGTCAGAGAGAAACTTATGAAGGACTTTAATCTTCATACGATTTTAAGGCTACCTACAGGTATTTTCTATGCTAATGGTGTAAAGACCAATGTGCTTTTCTTTGACAAGGGTGAACCTACAAAAGAAATTTGGGTTTACGACTACAGAACAGGCATCAAGCACACAATGGCTACAAAACCTATGACCAGAGCACATCTTGATGAATTTGTAGAATGTTATTGTTCCGGTCATATAGAGGACCGTAAACCCTTATACGACAAAAACACCAATCCTAATGGTAGATGGCGTAGGTTCACAGAAGAGGAAGTTAAGAAGGCAGATAATCTCGACTTCAAGTGGATTGACCTTGAAGAGAAAGATGAACGCACAATCAAGCAAGTGCTTGATGATATGCAGGCAGAATCTGACGGAATAGCAGATGCAGTGGCTAAGCTCAAGGAACTGCTTGGAGATATAGAGATATGATTGATACAGAAACATTACGTAAGAAGGTTATAGATCTTGCTATACGAGGAAAACTAACACAACAGTTTCCGGAAGACGGTAATGCCCTGAATCTTTATGCGCAGATTCAGGAAGAGAAGGCGGAACTTGTAAAAGAAGGCAAGATAAAGAAAGAAAAGTTGCTTCCTGTAATTTCAGATGACGAGATACCATTTGAGATTCCCAATAATTGGAAATGGGTAAGATTAGGTTCCGTTTGCAATGAAATGTTGGTCCCGCAAAGAGATAAACCAAAGCAATTTGATGGAGATATACCTTGGTGTCGAATTGAGGATATCGAAGGGAAGTATTTAAACGGAACAAAGAGTAATCAATTTGTTTCACGAGAGACTATAGAGTCAATGAATCTTAGAGTCAATCCTGTTGGCACAGTAATAAGTGCTTGCAGCGCTTCGATAGGAGCAGCTGCTATATGTACCGTTGAATGCATAACGAATCAGACTTTTATAGGATTAGTTTGTAGTAAAGGTCTTTATAACGAGTACTTGTATTATTTTCTAAAAGCAAGCATTAAGTCGTTAAAGCACCTTGGAACAGGAATGACCATTTCATATATTTCACAAAACAAATATCGTGATTTATTGTTACCGTTACCTCCATTAATGGAACAAAAACGCATAGTGACTAGAATTGAAGAAATATGTGTTCAAATTGGTATTATTGATGCTCTTCAGCAACAATATGAATCTGACCGTGAAATCTTGAAGGGAAAGATCATAGATGCCGGTATTCGCGGAAAGTTGACTGAACAGTTACCGGAAGATGGTAATGCTGAAGAGTTGTATGCTCGAATCCAGAAAGAGAAAGCAAAGCTTATTAAAGAAGGTAAGATAAAGAAGGAAAAAAAGTTACCTCAAATATCGGAGGACGAGATTCCGTTTGAAATCCCCAACAATTGGAAATGGGTTCATTTGTTCGATTGTGGTGTTACGCAGACAGGAAACACACCGTCAAAGACCCATCCAGAGTATTTTGGTAATGACCTTTCATTTATCGGTCCCGGAGATATTGTCAATGGCAATATAATTTTTGGACGACAAGGTCTATCAACTATTGGAAAGAGTTTTGGAAGAGTATGCTCTCCAGGATCTATCATGCAAGTGTGTATAGGTGGATCAATAGGAAAATGTGCTATTACTGATAAAGAGACTGCTTTTAATCAGCAAATTAATTCCCTTTCGCCAATTATGGGGGATTCTAAGTATTTGTATTATGTTTTATGTTCTGGCTATTTTTATGGAATAATTAATCATTTTGCAGCCGGCATGGCGACGCCAATCATTAACAAAAGTAGTTGGGATTCCCTTTTAGTACCACTACCGCCATACAAAGAACAGAAAAGAATCACAGAAAGTATAGATGAAGTTTGGCGCGCCTTAGAGTTACTTGATGGAGGATCTAATGAGGATTAATAGTATTGATTTTCCAGATGAAATGATTGAGTCAATACAAAACAAAGAGCTGGTTATATTTGCTGGTGCTGGTGTTTCTATGGGCAAGCCTACATGTTTGCCGGATTTTGCCAAGTTAACGCGACTAATAGCAAAGGATACTCAACACAAGCTTGGAAGACGAAAAGATTATGAAGTGTTTCTAGGAGAGTTAAAGGATAATTTTGGTTCAGGTGATGGTCCGAATGTTAACAAACTTGCTGCTGATATTCTTATAAAGAAATGCAAGTCGCCCAATCATCTGCACAAAGCGATTATTGACTTGTTTGAGCACCCAACAGACATTAAGATTGTCACTACAAATTATGATCAAATGTTGGAGACGGCAGCAAGAGATATGGGGATTTCTCTACCTGTTTTTGATGCCCCCGCTTTACCTTTGGGAAGTGATTTATCAGGAGTTGTTCACCTACATGGAAATGTAAATAATCATAAGTATATTGTACTTACAGATGAAGATTTCGGGAAAGCATATCTTACAGATGGCTATGCCTCAAGATTTCTAGTTCAACTATTTACGAAATATGATGTACTGTTCATAGGTTACAGCCTAAAAGATATAGTTTTAAGTTATCTTACAAAAGCAATGTCCAGAGTTTCACAACGAAACAAATACATATTGACAGATAAAGAGAATAACAAATATAAATCTTTAGGTATCATACCCATTTTGTATCCAGAAAACAGACATGACACTATGACAGAAGCAGTTGAGCTCCTTGGCAAACAAGTGCGCATGAGCACTTTGCAGTGGAACACTTTTTTTGATGATATTAAGGACAATCCCCCCAAGGATTTAACTAGCGAGAGCATAATTTCATACTGCATAAAAGACTATAATAAGACACAACTCATGATGCAGAAAATCAGCGGTAAGTCATGGATAACTGCGTTGAATGAAAGAAATATTTTTCAAAACCTGTTTATACGTGATGTAGAGTTATCAAAGGAAGATCTTTTATGGGTAGGATGGTTATCTAAAAATCTAATATGTAATGATGTAGATATATTGTTAGATTTATTTGCCACTCATAACAATATCATCAATAAACAATTCTCAAATACTCTTGTGGTTAATATTATAGGAAATGAAAAGAATATTTCTGATGAAGTGTTGCAGATACAGGTTGCACTCTTGATTGACTATATCACCGAAGATTATATGTTGTATGGATTAATGGATGTGGCATATAGAAGGCATTTGACCACACTGTATTGGACTCTCTACAAGAAAGCATTTAAAGTAAAGTTACTTTGTGATAAACGTTATTTATTTTCTGAGCATACTATTATCACTCACAAGATTTCAAGCGATGCGTATTCTCTTTCAAAATACTGGAAGCAGTGTGAAGCAGAGTTAATTGAATCATATAGCATCTCAATACTTAGGTTTTGTGTTGAATTTATAGACTCCTTACATAATGATTATGTTTTAATAGGTGAAGCTGACCATAATAAAGAACCTTGGAAAGTTTCTATTTATCCGCTAGAGGTTAAAGATGCATCGTATTTCTTCGATGGATTGTATGTTTTAGGCGACATTTTCTTATCATCTTCAATCAAAGCTCAAAAGGCTAACCCCAACGCCCTTAAAGGAATTCTTGATGAATGCTTAAAATCAGATTCTATTTTTCTAAGAAAACTGGCTCTACGATCAATACGTGAAACAAAAGTATATACGCCAAATCAAAAGTTGAAAATGATAGAAGAAAATGATTTTCTTTCTTCGTCTTCAGAAATCCAACAGACGAAGTGTCTAGTCTGTTCTATATTTGATGAGATTAGTCATGAAAAACAAATGAATCTACTGTTGAAAATCGAAGAAATAGCCGCTGAAGACAATTTTGAAAACTCGAAGATTGTCTATAGTTATTTCTGTGCCATTAAAAGAAAATGTCAAACTAATCAGTATGTTAACAGCAAAATAGATTTATTGGATAAAAAATACGACTTTACATCGTTTTTTCATCCCACACCTCCGCCAGTCGATGAACGTTTTCATATGGTGTCAAAGGACATTAAAGGATTAAGTGAATCTAAACTCAAAGATTTCTTTGCTTTTGTGAATTCCAATAAAGAAGGATTTTATATAAGCGAATTAATGGATGAGATTACAAAAGCATTTTCAGAAGAGTTCGATTGGTCATATAAGGCACTTAAGCTTTTATTAACGTTAAGAATAAGTGAGGAGATGTTATGGAATCATATTCTTTATGGTATTGAGAAATTGTCTCTTGCTCCAGATGAATATTATGTTCTATTGCAACTCATAGTCGATCCTGTTGTTATCGAAAAAAACACTAAGGCAGTATCTATGGTTTTGCTTAATATGTTGCGGTTAAGTGGGCACGAGTCATTTTTCAAGGACCATGAAGAAGATATTAATTCTATTTTTTCTAAGTTGTGGGATTATAAAAAAATAGAGGAAAGCGGGATTGATGTTTTACAACAATCGATGAATTCTTCTTTGGGCATACTTCTAAACTGTTGTATTTTCATGATAGATAAGCACAAAGAACGTTGTATACCGGAAAGATACAAAACTCTATTAATTGAGTCACTTTCTATGAAAGGACAAGAATACTATGTTTCTTTGTGTATAATTGCTGGTCACTATGGTTTTTTCCATTATAGAGATGCAGAATGGTGTAACAAAATGTTTAACCTAGCTTTGAGCGGAGAATTAAGCGAAGAAGAGTACATATATTCATGGGATGGCTTTGTTCTATATACAGGTGGATTAAGCGTTGACAACGTTGATGATCTTAAAAGAGTCTTTTTGAAAGCTATCGAGAAAATAGGACTGCTTTCTCTTGATGCTCACTATAGGTTTATTGATTTATATGTCACCTTGTTATTTAACGCTGTAAAGCATCCTAATGCTTATTATATTCCGAGGTTCTATTTATACGCTTCTGACGATGACAAGCGTTATTTTGTATCTGTAATAGGTCACAGATTTGAGAAAATGGATGCTGAGAAGAAAATGAGACAATGGGAGAAATGGATTAAGAGACATCTTGCTAACCGAACAATAAATAAACCAGTAAAACCGATTGAGCTTGAGTTACAAGAATATCTTGAATGGCTTCCGCATTTGCGAGAGGTTTACGATGCGGCAGTTGATATAATGTGCAAAGGGCTTCTTCCTAAAAAGATAGGTATTTTGTTTTTTGATGATTTGATAAAAAGTAATCTTCCTGAAACAAATCCCGAAAGCACGTGCCGATTATTGATATCATTATGTAAAAGCGGTTCTAAATCTGAATGGAATGATGGGTCTATAAAGAAAATTAAGAACATGATGTCAACGCTTCCAACTAAAGAATCTCAGATACTTGATAATGAATTAGTTAAGAACGGTTGGATCAATATCTAAATATCTTGCTAATTCTCTTTTTTGAAAGCGAGGAACAAAAGAAACGATTTGAAAGATATGTTGTAGAGAATCAGGACGAATATCAGCAAAATATGGCGCATTCAAATAAATACGAACATATTAGTACTGGAGAAAAACAAAAAACAGAGACATTGTAAAATAACAAAAGCATACGATAAAAGATTAATGGCGCCGGGATTCCGACGCCATTTTCATCACATGTGCTGGAAGACGCATGTGAAGACTGTTCTGTCACCACCGCCAAGTCCGGTGTTCCCGGCAACTGTTGTTGTCATAGCGGCAAGAGTCCATCCTTGAGCGGCATAGCGATTAAGAACGTTATCGAGTAGCGACAGATTCTTGGCATCGTGCCCGATAAACTTTTCCTTCAATACTACCTGTTCTGTTTTGTACTGCATAGTTGTGTCCTCCTATTATAAAGAGTTTATCTTAAAATCCGGGATGTTCAATGCCAGTCCCCGTCTCTTCAGGTCTGTTGCCTTAAGTGCAATAAGATTAACATCAGAATTCATGGCAACAGCGATTTGTGAGGCGGCATATCCTTGCTTCATGTAATCAATAATCTCATGGTCAGGTAATATTATCTCCGCCGCGAAAAGATTTGCTTCGTACTCCATGATGTTTCCTGTGGGATCGAAGATATTGAATTCCTTGAATGATTTTGCTATATCCTTGTGAAGCATGTGGTGGCCGATCTCGTGAAGGATAACGATACTCCTCATAGGTTCCGGAAGATCATTCTTTAGAAGAATATATGTAAACGCTACTGAAATAGTTTACCAGTTTTGAGCCAAACGCTATTGAATTTGTTTACCACTGCAAATGTATCTTATAAGATTTTTTCGTTTCCAAAATCTTATAAGGAGAAGAAAGGCAGT